>Ga0315904_10000303_pt1 | contig 79966 bp, 56 predicted proteins | sample LakEriMetagenome_6_FD_203529 | JGI IMG/M metagenome (GOLD analysis project Ga0315904, IMG submission 203529) | Freshwater fungal communities from buoy surface, Lake Erie, Ohio, United States - Buoy 12 MA120 | ecosystem: Environmental > Aquatic > Freshwater > Lake | place: USA: Lake Erie, Ohio...
GGATGAATCGATTTCGAGCAATTCTGGTTCGATGGGACAAAAAACTGAGCAACAACATCGCAGGATTACACCTTGCATGCGCTTACATCACATTTAAACGCTCGGGGGTTTTCGGATAGGCTCTAAGTGGATCCGGATCGTTTTGCCGTTCATTCGATAGTGCAACCGTTCGTGCTAAAATGGATTAATTAAATCGATGTTGTATTTCTTGAAGAAACCTCCCTTTTTGTCACAGGCAGGATCTCGAGTTTGATATTTGGGTTTTTGAATACCGGAGTAAGTCAACCAAAAGGCAGCATTCTAATCAGACTCAACCTGCGAAAAACTCCCTTTGACGGGAACGTGCCGTATCTCCGAAGTAACTCTTCCACCACTCGCCTCTACTCAGGAAACTAGGATTTGTACTAAGGGTGTTGGCGTCGACTTGTTCCAGAAACTCGCGGAATGCGTGATGGCTGTAGAGCCGCATGAACTCGCCCAGATATATGTCAGCAACGCGGTTGTTATTGCGGACAATTAACATGTTCTCATCGTTCTCGGTAGATGACGCTGCGCTGAAATTGGCAGATCCAGCAATAACGATCGGAGAGCTGGACAGGGGGTCAATCAGCATGAACTTATTGTGAATGTAGCGGACGTTCTTATTCAGCCCGGAATCCGTCTCGAATAACCACCTGTCGAACTTGGAACTGGTCAGCTTTGAACCGATTGCAAAGCGATTCTCCTTCATCCGACTCAGTGAGTCGATTTTGGCCTCCTCGGCGTCGCGATCGGGACCGGCCTTCATCGGGCGAGTTTTCTTCTCCATGACGGCATAGCGCAGATTGGCGGTGCTGTTGCGGTAGACTCCTTGAATCGCGTCATGCATGCCAAACGCAAATGTTGCGAACAGCCCGTCGTTCGCCTTTGTCCCAAGTGCTGCATAATACTCTAACGCGTCGGTATCGCTTCGAGGACTGAAGATCGAAGTCGTTCCCACCGGTGGAAGTCCCGTCGGCAGCGGAACGGTTGACGTCAGCACTGGTCGAAGGTCGGCGCTGGCGGGATCATCATTTAGCAAGTCCCAATAACGCAGAAACTCGGCAGCGGTTGCAGAATCCTCGACCACGTGAGAGACATTGGAATGTCCGAAGATACCGCCTTCAGAAAAGTTCGTTCCACCGGTGAGAACTGCCTCGGGCACTCCGTTCTTAATACGCACAATGAACTTGTTGTGTGAAATGGCCGACTTATTGGACTCTCGTCGTGTGCAGATTGAACTGATGCCGACATCACGGACGGCCGCATCGTTCTTCTCGCCAGGGCTGTCCTTGCGATTATCAAAAACGATCTTTACGTCGACACCACGTTGTTTGGCTGCCTTCAAGGCCAACAACACAGGTTTATAGTGAAACTCGTATGCGGCGACTCTCAATTGATGTTGCGAATCGACGGCAGATTCGATGAATCCAACCGTGGCTTCAAACAGTCCACGAGAAAGCCAAGCGAACGCCGCGTCTCCCACATCATCAGGTCGACGGTTTCCGAAACGCCTGGCGTAAGCCTGTGATGCCGCAACTCCGCGATTGAAATAGACATCGTGATTGCCTCCTTCCGGCGACTCTGTTGAGATGCGAACTTGAGTCTGTGCCACCGATCGCAAATCGGTGGGAGACCCAAACAACGCTTCGACACGATATGTATAGTCGTGTGCCGGTTTGGCGGAATAGTCTGACCAACTGAATCCTTGAATGGGATGATGCCGCGTGGAGTAGGACGAACCTGCCACGAAACCCGGATCAGTTTCAGCAAACGTTTTGATTCCCTCCATCCAGTACGCTTCTCCTTCGGTGTGATCAGTGCGATGAATCGCGAAGCCCAGCAGTCCGTTGCAGTCAGACTCGTCCATGTTGATTCCAAGAATTACGACATAGGTTCCGCTGATCGCTCGAACAGATAGACCGCTATTAGTCCTTTTATTTCGCATGGCACCGTTTCTCCCTATAAGTTGGTAAATCACCTACCGTAGGTGATTGTTCGAAGGATTCGTTCTATTGTTTGGTTTCCATGGTCCCACTCGACCAGCACCATCTCATAGAACGCAGCTTTCAAAAAAGCCTGAGCGCGGAGGCCACATCTACTTTGATTGAGGTAATACTGATGCAGTGCTTCACGCGGGGACCTGTCATCATTGACTGCCTTCGCATCAGCGTTTGCGCTCGGATCTTGGATCGTAGTTCGCCGCTCCCCAAGGCGTTCAAATGGTTCGCATCCGCGCAGTTGGGTCATCACATCGATTCGCAGGCCGTTCACGTCGGCGTGTTTACACCGAAAGTGAACCGCGTGTCCGCGTTGGAGATACTCCGCCTTGAATTCGGGAATCGCGATACATTCTGCCTGCAGTTCGGCCAAGGTTGCGTTTAGATTCTTGAAGTTGTCTTCATCGGCCAAAATTACGACATCGCAGTCGCGGCTAAACTCCGCTGCGCCGTAAAACACGCAAGCCTGACCGCCGATAAGCAGGTGGCGTACTTCGTGGCATGACAGCGTCGAAAGGACTTTGAGAATCGGGTTCGGGATCAAGTGAGCCTCCGGCCTCTAAGTAGAACCGCCAAAGTTTTGTGGATTCCTGCATCCTCTCAAGCGGGGTGAGGCGATACCACTCTTTCCACGAATCCGATTCGGACCGTGCTTCTTCCAGTCTACGGAGTCGTTCTTGTTCAGTCACTTGCAACGCTCGAAGTGGAGATATGGATAACAGGCATCGATTCACCTATTCTACCAGAGGGTTTAGATTTTCCAAGTTCGATGGCTGTCTTGGTTCACCGGCAAGTCGAATCCGTCACCTCAAGTTTAACCCAATGTGAGGGCATTGTCCCCAGGTTTTTTCAGTTCCTTGTCTTTCGTAGGGTTCGTGCAGCGATCCCCTGATCACTTGATTCAAGCGTCGCACAAACAACCAGGCCACGATGTTAAGTCAAAAAACCGGCAACCCATGGACCGCGGAACGTACCACCGAGCGCGTGGGCTGTTCGGCTTTGGTTATCGCGCGATCCACCATCGATCCGGCCGCCCCGAAGGGGCAAAAGGAGATAGCCCAGGGCAAAGCGAAGCACCGCCCTGGGATTGGTGTGCCCGAAACAACCCAAGCCCTGAAAGGGCGGAACCGGCGACGCGTAAACCCATGTGTTATGTTTCGCCCTTTCAGGGCTTGGGCGAATTGGGGCGGCGGCGCGCCAAGGTCGCCGGTGTACCCAGGGTGGCGCTGCGCTCTACCCTGGGCTATCTCATTATGCCCCGTTGGGGCGAACGATCCCGTGGAAAAAACTCGGGGACTGTCCCCGGGGTTTTTCAGTTCCTTGTCGTTCGTAGGGTTCGTGCAGCGGTCCCCTGGTCACTTGATTCAAGCGTTGCACAAACAACCAAGCCACAATTTGAAGTCAAAAAACGGGCAACCCATGGACCGCGGAACGTACCACCGAGCGCGTGGGCTGTTCGGCTTTGGTTATCGCGCGATCCACCATCAGTCCGGCTGCCCCAACGGGGCGCAAGGTGATAGCCCAGGGCAAAGCGAAGCGCCGCCCTGGGATTGGTGTGCACGAAACAACCCAAGCCCTGAAAGGGCGGAACCGGCGGCGCGTAAACCCATGTGTTATGTTTCGCCCTTTCAGGGCTTGGGCGAATTGGGGCGGCGGCGCGCGCAGGTCGCCGGTGTACCCAGGGTGGCGCTGCGCTCTACCCTGGGCTATCTCATTATGCCCCGTTGGGGCGAACGATCCCGTGTAAAAAACTCGGGGACTGACCGGCGTACTTGTCGCTGACGTATTTGATGAACAGTAGCACCAGCACATAGTCTTTGTACTGGCTAGCGTCCATGCCTCCGCGAAGTTCATCGCAGCTAGACCAGAGGGAAGAGTAGAGCTCGGATTTCTTCAGAGCCATGCGGACGCTTTCTATTCGTTGTCTTTATTCACGGATTCGCACAGCCGACGGCTGGCCATCGATCCCATCAGTCTACCAAAATCGAGAGGCTGGCAACATACAACCCGGCGCAGAAAAGTTCGCGATTTGCGAAATCCCACGCTACCAAGGACCAGCCCCAAGCATCTTGGATTTGAGCGTTAGGGCTATTGGGCAAGCAAAGCATCCACCAGTTTTTCACCGATAATTGCATCGAGGAGGTCCTCGCAACGTCCGGCGGAGGGGTTAATCCCAAGCTCTACAAGAATCTCCCGAGGGACATCTTGAGGGCGAGCGATGGCTGGTTCAATCATGACTTGGAACGGAAACCTACCGCGCCAAAGTTTGGGAACTAAGCAAAGGGCACCATTGGTCTTTGCTTTCCAGAGGCCCAGCAGCACACCGGTCTCGTAGTGGTGCAAAAACAGAAAATCCCCCTGGGCCACTTGCAACGGCCAAGCGGTATTCGAAGCGAAAATTTGATGCGTCATGCAATCCAGATAGGTATCGCTGTTGCACTCAAAGACAAAATGGCTCATGGATGGGGATTTACGGGCTGAGGGACGTTCATCTTTTGGAAGTCGTTCATTCTAGCGTAAATTGCGGTGGATCGAAATCGCGGAAGACCGGAGAGACATGCCTCTCTGCCGACATGCTAGCCCGCTGGGGCGAATTCATTGAGGACGAATCAAACGGTCGAATTGCAAGCCAGGTATTGATCACCAGCGTTCCAGAGACTCCAATAAGTGATTCATGGTTTGCTTTTTGTCTCCCAACGCTTTCATTCATGCCCTCTTCCTTTACTTGGCTCGATTACTCGGAACACGAGCGTCGTAAGATGCTCGATGTCATCGAGTTGTTTGGCGAAAAGACAACTCGAGACGAGCTTGGGCTTGGTGGCGTGCGAGATGCATTTGCGGATCTTCTGTTCCCAGGTACGACCACGATCCAAACGGTAGCAAAGTACTTTCTGTTCGTGCCATGGATGTACATGAATCTGGAACGCAAGCAAGTTCCGTCAAGCAAGGTCGCCGAGCGAGCTCGAAAGTTCGAGATTGAATTGGCAAAAACGCTCGGTGATGCTGATGGAGTCATCGGCAAACGAGCCAAAGATTCGCTCAAAAGATTGCCTAGCAGTGTGTATTGGCAGGGATTGTTGGCGTGGGGCGTTCGAGTCTATCCCAAGTCCCAAAGTGAATATCACAAATCGCTCGATCTCCACTACGCCAGACTGAAAGGACGGGATGCCACTGCTACAGAGTTCGACGGCGAAGGTGTACATGGATCAGCGCTCGCCAATTGGCATCCGAACATCGTTCAGCCACCAGATGACTTCCCCAGTATTGCAACAATGGAATTGACGCAAGAACAAGCGAGCTACTTGCGGGAACGCATCATGACTAACTGCGCCGACTCGTTACTCGCGCACCTTCTCAAGAGCAAGGTTGACGTTCGTGGCGTTCCATTTGCGTGGGATTTAGAAACACCACTTCCCGAATCTTTATCCGCTCCGCTCGGTCACGCTCGAAACTTCTCGGAGGTTATGCACGGGGCTCAGCTTCTCTACAACCTCATCCTTGCGGAGCAGAGCAACAATCTTGATAGGCAAGACGAATACCGAAAGCGGATGAATGATTGGTGGGTGATTATGGGGCAAGGCAATGAACGATTTGCGAATTGGAACCTCAACCAGTTCTGGGCGATCATCTACAAGGTGAACGCTCGAATCAGCGCACGAGCGAAACAGTTTATCGAGCAATGGATTGCAACCGTGCAATCTGCGGCATCACTTGTTGGTGTCATGGATAGCTCTTCGGCTAGAGATTTGATTTCGCAAAGAGAACACCAGATCAAGGGTTCGCTGGCTCGGACACGTAACGAACGTGCCAGAGACCTCTGGAGCGGTGCGGCTGGCTCCGATCAATTGGACCTTCGATGGCGAACAAGCCGGCGGATCATTACGGACATCTTACGGTTGGAGGTAAGCACCGATGCTCCAACCAACTGATCGTCGCTTGTTGTTCGATGCTCTCGCGCCACCCACGGGTTTCAAACTAGACTTTGCGGTCGGTACGACCTACACGTTGGACTTGTTTGCCTTGTTGTCAGCACCTGTCGCATTCGCGTTCTCAGACTGGCAGGACAGAGACGGTCGTCCCACTGGCGATCCGTTGGCATTACTGAAGGCAGTACGTGAGTATGCCGATCGAATGTGCTTGTTTTTTCAGGCCGGACGTATTCATGTTCCACATAACTATCAGCCACTGCTAGCCAGCATCGAATCTTCATTGGTTGAAACGCTCGCACCGCGCGGCGGTAGTTTCCACCCAAAGGTTTGGTTCTTGCGATTCGCAGGCAGTGAAGGGGAAGTGATGTATCGTTTTCTCTGTCTTAGCAGAAACATGACATTCGATCGCGCTTGGGACACGATGCTTTGCCTTGAAGGGCCGCTCACTGATCGAACGAATGCCTTTACGCAAAACCACCCGCTTGGTCGATTCGTGGAATCTTTGCCGAATATTGCGATTCGTGGCGTTTCGAAGTCATGGAAGAAGCGAATAGACGATTTAGCCTTCGAGATCCGGCGCGTCGATTTTGAGAAGCCTGACATGGTGGAACAATTGCAGTTTTGGCCAATAGGGATCGATCCTGATTCTGACCCAGAGAAGGATTGGCCATTTGGACAGTCGAAAAGAACGCTGGTGATTTCGCCATTCTTGAGCGGTACTGCACTTACGGACCTCGCCTCGACAGGATCGCAAATTGAACTGGTCTCGCGGGCGGAACAATTGGAGCGAGTTAAGCCGGAAATATTACAATCTTATTTAAAGGTGTGGATCCTCGATGACACTGCGGAACCGGAGCCAAGTGAAACCGAAGAGTCAAACGCTGGAGCCGGTGGCGAAAACGCGAGTGCGCAACCTACGGCACCAGCGTTGGTGGGGCTTCACGCAAAGCTCTATGTTCTAGACAACGGATGGGAATCAAGCGTATTCACTGGCTCTGCGAATGCAACACACGATGCCTTCAACCGCAACGTTGAGTTCCTCACCGAGCTTCGCGGCAAGAAGAGCAAGTTAGGCGTGGCTGCAGTCCTTGGTGAAGCTACCGATCCAGAAGAAACGAAACCGGGAGCGGCCAGTCTTGCCGATCTACTTCGTCCATTCAAACCTGGCGACGGCGCTGCAATAGAGAAATCGACTGAAGATAACTTTGAACGTTTGGTTGACGAGATTGCGAAGCTACTGGCAAAAGCCGAATTGAGCGCCGAGTGTCAGGAGGCCAGCGATGAAAGCGGCTTCTGTATTTGTCTTCAGCCCTCTCGACGAACCAAAGTTGTCCTTGATCCCGCATTCGTTGTATCTGTTCGGCCTGCTAGTCGACCACATGCACCATTTGTCCGACTCGATGTCGACGAAGCAACTTGGGCTAGGTTCGATTCGCTGGCGATGCTAAGCCTGACATCATTCTATGTTTTCCGGGTCGAAACAGATTCTCCCAAGCGTATGGCCCGTGAGTTCGTCCTCAGCATTCCGCTGACCAATGAGCCGTCAGGTCGACGAGAGGCACTGCTTAAGCATCTCTTGAGCGACAAAGAGCGCGTACTTCGTTTCTTGATGCTGCTACTTTCCGACGCAGATGCCGATGCATTCGCGAACATGTTCAATGGAACAGACGGTGGCTCTGACTCCTTTCAATTCTCGTCCCTACTAAACGGTCCGACCTTGTTCGAATCCTTGATGAAATGTGTCGAGCGAGATCCAGCAAGACTTGAACAGGTCGCCGAGATCATTAGTGATCTTGAAAAATCATCTGATGGCCGCGAACTGCTACCAAAAGATCTTGAAGCGATCTGGCGACCGATTTGGAACGTGGCCCAGCGCCAACTTGCCAGAGGATCGAAGCGGGGCAAAGAATGACGCAGGGTATCGATAAACCAGAAACAGCCAAGATACTTGCTGGTCTAAAAGACTTTCAGCGAAGTACGGTGGAGCATGTTTTCCGTCGTTTGTACACGGACCTGGATTCCAATCGTCGATTCCTTGTTGCAGATGAAGTTGGCCTAGGTAAGACACTGATTGCGAGAGGCCTCATAGCAAAGACGATTGATCATTTGTGGGAGAGCACTCCGCGAATTGATGTTGTCTATGTTTGCTCAAATACGGATATCGCTCGACAGAACATTAACCGCCTGAAGGTCCTCGGGTGCAATGAGTTTGCCCTATCGTCCAGAATCACTCTGTTGCCCATAAAAGTCGCGAGCCTGGAGCACCAGCGTGTGAACTTCGTTTCGTTCACCCCAGGAACCTCGTTCGATCTGAAGCGAAGCGGTGGGATCGCGGAAGAGCGAGCGCTCATCTACTGGATGCTCAGAAACGCCTGGAAGCTCGATCAGCCGATTCACTCACGTCCCTTTGAGGGCACGTCAAAAAAAGATGGATTCGCCTATTGGTTAAAGCGACTTGATCCGGAGTCGGGTGAGTATTCGATTCACGGGGATATGCAGCAAGCATTCATTGAAGCCGTCTCAGCAAACGGTTTTCTTCGAGGTGAATACGAAAAGCTAATTGGCCTCATACCGCCTCGAAAGGAGATACCCTCTGAGATCACACGTCAGTGCAATGCTTGGATGGGTCAATTACGACGGGTGCTAGCAGAGACCTGCCTGCATTGGCTGGAGCCAGATCTCATCATCTTGGATGAGTTCCAACGATTCAAACATCTGATGGCCGGCGATACCGAGGACTCGTCCGAAGCCGCCGCTCTTGCCGAGCATTTGTTCAACTTCCAGAACGAAACCTCGAGCGCGAAAGTTCTTCTGCTGTCTGCGACGCCCTATAAGATGTTCACGACTGCAGACGAGTCAGCTAGCGACGACCACTACGCGGACTTTCGTCTGACACTCAACTTCCTAATCTCTGACGCCGCAAAGCGGTCCGGTTTTGAGCAGACTCTTAAGCAGTACCGCGAGGAACTGTTTCGCGTCTCGGATTGTGGAGTCGATGGACTTCTGCGGACAAAGCGTGAACTTGAAACCATGTTACGAAGCGTCATGGTTCGCACAGAGCGATTGTCAATCGATCCAAATCGCGACGGCATGCTCAAGCAGATGGACTGCCTAGCCATGTCTCTGGACGAGACAGATATCGAACACTATCTAGCACTGCAGCAAATTGCTTCATCGTTAGAGCATGGGGACATGCTTGAGTACTGGAAGTCGGCACCCTACCTGTTGAATTTCATGGAGCATTACGACGTTAAGCGGAAGCTTGACAATGCCATGGAGGTGCAAACCGACAGTTCGCTTGCAAAGCAGTTCCTTAAGCTCGGTGACGGACTTCTCAATAGGCAAGCCATCGAAGAGTATTCGAAAATTGACCCAGGCAATGCTCGCCTTCGTTCTCTCCAAGCTGATACGTTAGGCAAGAACGCGTGGAAACTCTTGTGGATTCCTCCGTCATTGCCGTATTACGCGAATTCTGGTGCGTACTCCGAAGCTGGAGCCGAAGGATTCACCAAGCGATTGGTCTTTTCGTCATGGCGTGTTGTGCCGAAAGCAGTTGCTTCACTGCTTAGCTACGAAGCCGAGCGGTTGATGATGTTGGAGCACCATCGTCAACCGAAATGGGACTCTGAGGAACGAAAGAAACTGAGGGGATTGCTCAAGTTTTCTGCGAAGGGTAATAGGCCGACCTCGATGACCGCCCTTGGTGTTCTTTATCCGTGTCGAACGCTCGCAAGCCAACTAGACCCAAGGAGCTTGCTTGGGCAAGCGACGAAGTCAAAAGCAGAAGTCTTGAAGTTGTATTCGGATACGATCGGCGACTTACTCAAGCCAGTTTTTGAGAAGCATCGAGAAGAACAAGCTGCTTCGACAACAGAAGGCACGGACGATCGATGGTACTGGGTAGCACCGCTACTTCTCGATCTTCATTTTTACGGTGAGCACACACTCGACTGGCTGGCTAACGATCGTTTGGCTGAAATCTGGAGCGGAGATGCTCTGGATGGGGAAGAAACGGATGTCGCCGAGGGCTGGAGCAAACACGTTGAGCTTTTCAGGCAGACCGCAAAGGAGATTGGCACTCTTGGCAAGGCACCCGATGATTTGACTTTGGTGTTGGCCGAGATGGCACTAGCGGCTCCAGGTATCGTAGCGTTGCGCTGTCTGGAGCGTGTTATCGATCAAGCGATTTCCGCGAAGGGCCAAACGGACATAGCCGACTACGCAGCGCCGCTTGGGCATTCGATGCTGACTTTATTCAATCTGCCAGAGGTGATGAGTTTGATACGGGGAAAACGAGATGAGCTCCCGTATTGGCGAAAGGTGCTTTCCTACTCGATAGACGGGAATATCCAGTCAACGTTCGACGAGTATGTCCACACTTTGTTTGAATCGCTTGGTTTACCAGGCAAGCAAGTGGATGAGATCCTGGCTGGGTTAGTGCAAGAAATTGCGTCGGCTTTGTCGCTGCGTACGACGAATCTGCAGGCAGATGTCTTTGAGTGCGCGGGAAAGAGGTTACGCAAAGAGGATGAGCCATTACGAATGCGTAATCGCTTTGCTTTGGCTTTTGGGCAAACAAAGAAGAGTGAAGACGAAGACCAAACTCGTCCTGCTCAAGCGCGGTCTGCTTTCAATTCACCATTCTGGCCATTTGTCCTGGTATCGACATCGGTTGGCCAGGAAGGACTGGACTTCCACCCGTATTGCCATGCGATTGTGCATTGGAACTTGCCCTCAAACCCCGTGGATCTTGAGCAGCGCGAAGGACGAATCCATCGCTATAAAGGTCACGCGTTGAGAAAGAATATAGCACAACAATTCCGTGAACATGCGACCGATTCAAACTTCAGTGATCCATGGTGTGCGATGTTCGAAGAAGCGAGGAAATCACGGCCGGATGGACAAAACGACCTTTATCCGTTTTGGATATCCCCAGACGGTAACGCAAAGATCGAACGATACGTACCCCGGCTTCCCCACAGCCGAGAGGTTTCGCAGCAAATCCAACTTCAACGTTCTCTTGTGCTATATCGTATGGTCTTCGGCCAGCATCGCCAGGAAGACCTGATAACGTACCTCCGCCAATGTTTCAACGAAGAGCAGATCGCCGAGCTAGTCGAAGTTTGTAGGATTGATCTTTCTCCACCTCAGACCAATAGTCAAAGTTTGCAGTGATCCAATGACCGGACGATCGATATGAATTTACCCAGTTGAGGGAAAAGTTAGGTTTGGCCACAGCCGAGATTATCGCCACACCAAGCGAATAACTGAGTGCTCGCCTATTGGTGCATGAATGACGACACAAAAACCGAGTTTTGAAACCTAGTCTTTCTGCACCGCCACACTCTCGGATTCATCGAGACGGTACATGCGATCATCGACTACAACAACGCGATCTCCGGTGTCCCAGAATTCTGCGGTACCAGTATCAATGTCATCGACCTCCCACCGCGTTCCATCATCCATGATGATGATGTGCCCATCGTACTTGATTTCGTCGATGGTTCCGTTTTCGCTCGAAGCTATTTGAAGCATCTTGAATCCCCACTCCCAAATCTGCTTAGCGTCTGCCGCGGATAGCTTTGCGATGGGTATTCCATGGATCATCGCAGGAAATCCCGATTGCTCGAGTTGCTGATGGTAGTCAAGCTGCATGCCACCAGCTGGAGAGGATGAATCGAGTAGTATCTCCGGTTCCTGGGAACTAGGTATTGTTAATCGACTCTGGCAATTTTTACATTTCGCTGACTTTCCTGCATACTCGTCTGGTGCTCGCAACTCTGAGCCGCAAGTTGGACAATTAAACACGATCGGCATGGTGAAATCCCGAATAAAAAATTTTAGGTTAATGCTGGTCTGTTGTTTCTCGACAAGGTTTCGATCTCTTGTTCCTCAGGCCCTATCATCAGAAGTATCGCTTTAGCCCTTCAGTGATAAGATCATCGATTTCAGGTTCGCCGATGAGAATACAAGATGTCCGTGATGCAAGCTCACGTGCCGATTTGGTAAACGTGCTGTTTGTGATCACGGCACAATGCGTACAATTGTAGAACATACGTCCCGCAACAGCTTCTTGTACCGCTGCATTCCCAACTGAGCCTGAATATCCTTTTGCTTGAACCGCAAGTCGAACTCTCGAATACTGGACTATTAGATCAACGCCTTGATCTCCGGAGACCTTGGTCAACTCCACGCTATATCCATGTGCCTTGAAAAGATCAGCAAGAAATCCTTCCCAATTCTCACCTGAGAGCCTCCGCCAAAAAATCTTTGAGAAACGCCTTCGAATCTTCACCGATGTGGATACTGACGAATCACTGGCTACCTGTTCGGCTTGTGCTTGTGTTTTCGTTTGCTGTTCTAGTGCTGCCACAACTTGCCTCGCACTTCTTAGTCGACCACGGGAGTCTAACCGCATCAATCTTGCTTCTTCGAGCAGAGCCATTGAATTGTCAGCGCTTTTGGCAACAGACCTTGCGTCCTTACGAGCGTCGCGAACGATGATAAGTCCAAAAATGAGAGCCATGATCGCCAGTACCAAAGCTGTGCCCGTCACGATCGTAACGAGATATCCCGACAGGAACGGAATCGCTTGTAAGCTTATCCGCAAAAGCAGCAAGCCGACGGTAATGACAAGGATATACACTACTGCGATCGGCCAAAGCGGAATTCCTCGAACTAGGTCTGAAAGTTGTTGAGCAATCCCACACCTCAGGTTTTGTATCCACGCTTGGAAGTAATTCATGCTTGCATGTCTTACGTACCGCTTGCAGTCGACCAGTTCCAGATGTGCGTCTTGTAGGTCGCTTTCAACTGACGCAACGGAAGCCCTGAGATCATCGATGAGTTCTAAACCTTCGCATTCGGTCGCGAGTTGTTCGGGTGTTTTGTCGCTCATGGCATGTGGAAAAGGTCAATCGCTGGGCCGAATCATGAAATCAATCGTTAGCCATTGATTTTATTAGAAAGGAGCAAATCAGGCGCTTTCGAATCCAACAAAAGTTCGCAGATTCGGCATTTTACCAGTTTTGGAACCCGCGTCCACGTGTCTTGGGTGAGACGAGCAGCTTGTTCGACACGAACGTCAGGCGTTGCTTATGGCACTGGTGATTTGGTTCGGATACAATCCAGTGATTGTTTTCGTTGTCCGTCTTATGGGTTGCTGGAAAAAATTGAGGTTGTCATGGGTTTTGAATTTGTAGGTGAGTCGCCTGCTTTTGGGCCAAATGACACGATCACGCCGGTTGATGAGATCCGGATACACGACATTGTGACTTTCGTGGAGGCGAACCCCGGTGAGTACCATATCCACGTCGTCAAATCCTCGGAGTACTCGAACTTTAGAGGTGTGATGTATCAGATCGATCGAGCACCCGATCAGTCAGGTAGTTTTAGACTAACCCAGGTCAGAATCCAGTTCTGGCCATGGAGCGATGTCGATCACGGTTGAAGAAACCTTCGATACGGATGAAAGAAAGAACGCTATTCCTTCGATTCCCTGCCCAACGGCTAAGATCGCGATGTTTACCGAAGAAGTGCGGTTTGCTTCGTTTTCACCAATTCAAACAAGATACCCTGATCATCGATTTACGGACCTACGCTAAAGATGCCCATTCCCGATTTCCAATCCATAATGTTACCACTGCTCGAGGTTATCTCTGATGGCAAAGAGTACACAATTGCCGGATCTAGGGATGTACTCGCAGGGAGGTTCCATCTGACGGATGAGGAGGTTAACCAAAAGCTTCCAAGCGGGGTTGCCAACACATTCTATAATCGTCTAGCTTGGGCCAAGATCTACCTTGAGCGATCCGGATTGCTACTCAAGGTTCGACGCGGAGTATTTAAGATCAGCGAGCAGGGGAAAACGGTTCTTCTGAGCCCCCCAAAGAAAATCAACATCGCCTACCTAGAGCAATTCGAAGCTTTCAAAGGGTTTCGAGATAAAGCCTCAGACGAACCGGATGCGAATCTAAAACTGAGTGAGTCTCAGGAACCAAAAGCGACGCCGGAAGAGGCGCTGGATCTTGCCTACAAGAATCTTCGAGATGACCTGGCATCACAGCTACTGAACCAAATAAAGGGTTCACATCCATCGTTCTTCGAAAAGCTGGTCGTCGATCTTATGCTGAAAATGGGATATGGCGGCCCCGGAGATAACGCCGGTACTGTCACTTCTTACGGCGGCGACAATGGCATCGATGGTATCATCAATGAGGACATGCTTGGGTTGGATGTGATTTATCTGCAAGCCAAACGCTGGGGAAATACTGTTGGCCGTCCTGAGATCCAGAAGTTTGTTGGAGCTCTGGTTGGCAAGCGTGCCCGCAAAGGAGTTTTCCTGACCACTAGCAGTTTCTCTTCGGAAGCGATTGAATATGCTGCTTCGATCGACGCTAAGATTGTATTGATTGATGGAATCAAGCTTTCCCAGTTGCTCATCGACTTCGATGTCGGAGTAAGCTCGTCTCAGACGTACACCATCAAAAGGATCGACCACGATTACTTCGAAGGGGAATGACTGCGGTCGCACGAATACCGGTCTGTGCTTCGATACTGCGTCGATTTGGTTTCGTTTTTCCCAAACGGTTGATTACATTCTCAGAGGCCTTCCACTCTGGATGGTGAGCCTCCGTTTTTTCCTTTTGGCTAACGCGGGCGACGGCCTGAATAGTCGGAGACGAGGTTTCGACCACCTGGGTGCGAGTATTTCCAACTCACCAGCTCGATACGGTCAACGCCGCGCAAGCGGTCGGAATCATGTTGAGCCACGAAGATGTCTCAAAGTTCTCCTGGCGTCGTAAGTTCGAGGCGTTCATTGATTTTTTTGTGCGACGCTGTTCTGCGGCAGAGCGAGAAGGGTTTCTGGAGGCAGCCAGGAGAACGTCCACGGGTGCTATTCGCATTAAGGTCGATGAGACGCTCTCTTCAGAGCAAGTAGACGAGAAGGACGGGTTCTCAATGACGCTCGCCAATGTTCAAGAGGCGACCGGAGAGACCAACCGCGACCAGCGTACACGTCTCATGCGAGCGTTCAACACGCCGTTTTTTCCGGACATCCTGGTTTGCAGCGAAGTGATGGGAGAAGGAGTCGACTTGCATCGTTACTGCCGATATGTGATTCATCATGATTTAGCTTGGAACCCCAGCCAGATTGAACAGCGAACCGGTCGCGTCGATCGCCTTGGCTGTAAGGCGGAGAATCGCCATTCGATCCATGTCTACTTGCCTTATGTTGCCGGTGCATCCGACGAACGGCAGTTTCGCGTGATGCGAGACCGAGAACAGTGGTTTCGTATCGTGATGGGCCAAGACGAAGTGACTAAACTGATTCCCGACGATGACGCTGGCTGTCGACCAAACCTTCCGCAGCAGTTCGTCGACCAACTGAGTTTCAGTTTAGAGATTTAGATGCGATGCAACCGGGGCTATTGCAGAGAAGTGGAGAGAGTCTATCAAGGATTTGCTCAGCATACGGCGTTTGGCGGATCGTGGTGTGGAATGCGATGGGCTTGAATAAATAAAGAGGTGGTCTCATCATCGCTACACGCGTGCCCAGAGGACCACACTACGCGATGGGGAAGCAGAAGTGAGGCGAACAGCGGGGAACAGGCCTGAGGCCTGAGGCGTGAGGCGAGAGGGAACAGCCGAAACAGCCTACCATGCTCGGTGGTACGTTCCGCGGTCCATAGGTTGCCTGTTGCTTGACTCGATATCGTGGCTTGGTTGTTTGTGCAAAGCTTGAATCAAGTGAACAGCCGACCGCTGCACGAACCCTACGAAAATCGAATAGCCGAAACAGTCTACCATGCTCGGTGGTACGTTTCGCGGTCCATGCGTTGCCTGTCGCTTGACTTGATATCGTGGCTTGGTTGTTTGTGCAAAGCTTGAATCAAGCCAACAGCCGACCGCTGCACGAACCCTACGAAAATCGAACAGCCGGAACAGCCTACCATGCTCGGTGGTACGTTCCGCGGTCCATGCGTTGCCTGTTGCTTGACTTGATCTTGTGGCTTGGTTGTTTGTGCAAAGCTTGAATTAAGCTACCAGCCGACCGCTGCACGAACCCTACGAACAGCCGAACAACCGCGCGACTATTAATTGCCAGATCACTTCGGACTGTATTAACCATCCATCACGGGGCCATTACCCAGGTGGCGAGGATCGATACTGGAGAATCGCAAAAGGGTCATTTCGACTTGTTCAGCCAACAGACAATTTCGATTCAAGCGGCGATCCCTCACCGTAATAAACGAACTGGTATCCAGTTCTAACCATGTGCTGTCTCGTAGGGAAACAGCCAAACAGCCTTACGCGCGGTCAGCCCCTCATCCCCCCCGCCCCTTCTCCCCCAGCCAAAGCCCTGGGGGCGAAGGGGGGCCAAGCGGTTGGAAGTAGTTCTCCTCCGGCCAAAGCCCTGGGGCGAAGGGCCTCCACCGTCTGGCGACAGGTGGCTACGCGCGGCAGATCCGGTTGCTCTTGTGGGCCTCCACCGTCTGGCGACAGGTGGCTACGGGCGGCAGGCCGCCACCGCCTGGCGGCAGGTGGCTACGCGCGGCAGGTGGCTACGGGCTCCCTGTAGCCACTCGCTGCCAAGCGGTGGACTAGCGTTAGGGAAAACAAACAGCCCCACGTCAGCACAATTATCCAGCCCGACTTAGACCACCAACCGCGTTAGGATCTTGCCTTCGTCCGTCGGGCCGATAAGCCGATTGAAGAGCCCTTGGTACTCATAGCCAAATCGGTAAGGATCCAAACCCAACAGATGCAATAACGTCGCTTGGAGATCCTTGGGAGTGACCGGATCCTCGGCGACGTAATAGCCGATCTCGTCGCTCTGGCCATAGGACAGCCCACCTCGTACCCCACCACCGGCTAGCATCATCGAATACGCATACGGATGATGGTCTCGACCAAAGAAACCCTTAGACGGCGTATCGCGAACGTTGTTCTGCGACATCGGCGTTCGGCCAAACTCGCCTCCAACGACGACCAAGGTGCTCTCGAGTAACCCTCGCTGTTTCAAATCGGTCAAAAGCCCCGAAACGGCCTTATCAAGCTGCTGGCATTTGATCGGCAGCGTCTCATCGAGCGACTCGCCAGGAGACGAACCATGGTGATCCCATCCCCAGTCGAACAACTGTACGAACCTTACGCCCGACTCGACCAACCGCCGTGCCAACAAGCAGTTGTTGGCCATCGTCGGATCGTCCCCTCGGTAAAAGACCCGAGGATCGGTCTCCGATTCGGCCTGCGATACAAAACCAGGCTTGGCCCCATACAAATCCAAAGTCGCTTGAGTCTCGCTTCCTAAATCCATGACCTCCGGGACCGAAACCTGCATCCGGTAAGCCAACTCGAACTGCTCGATCCGAGTCAAAGTCTCCGGGTCGGCTAGCCGCTGATGATGAACCGAATTGAGATCCTTGAGCGTGTTCAAAACCTCGCGCCGCATCCCCCGGTCGACTCCCTTGGGATTCGACAAGTAAAAGACCGGGTCCCCACTGGTCCGGCACTGAACCCCTTGGTACACACTGGGCAGAAAACCGCTTCCCCAAAGACTCTTGCCCGCATCGGGCGTTTTGCCACCCGAAAGCAAAACGACATACCCGGGCAAGTTCTCGTTCTCGGAACCCAAACCGTAGGTCGCCCAAGCTCCCAACGTCGGGTATCCCAAGCGCGATTGCCCGGTATGAACAAGCAACTGCGCCGGAGAGTGATTGAACTGGTCGGTCTGCATCGAACGGATAATCGCTACATCATCGGCATGCTTGGCCAACCCCGGCAAGAGCTCGGACATCCACTGCCCACTTTGCCCATGCTGGGCAAAAGCGAACATCGGAGCGAGCATCTTGGGCACCCCTTTGATGAACGCAAAACGCTTGCCCTCGAGGTACTCTTTGGGGCATTCTTTGCCATCGAATTTTTTCAACGCTGGCTTGTAATCGAAGAGCTCCAATTGCGATGGGGAACCCGCAAGATGGATATAGATCACTCGGGTCGCACGGGCCTTTTGAGGCGGAACCTTCGGGGCCAACGGACGCGTTTCGCCAGCCACCGCCGAGGGCTGCGCACTTTGCCCTGTGAGCATGGCTAAGGCGACGGCTCCGAGCCCTAAACCCTGGCGACTCAAAAACGTGCGTCGGGTTTCGCTCGACAAGCGCTCATGAGCCAGCGTGTTGATAGCTGCCATATTGTTGATAGCCGCCATATGATTGATAGCCGATTCGGTGTTTCTTGGCATGCGTTCCACAGGATCGTCAGAGGATAACTTTTAAGGCCTAGTCAGGAACTCATCGAGGTTCAGCAGCGCCGAGGTCAGCATCGACCAGGCCGCAAGCTCTTGGACCTCGATCTTGGGATCGATTTTTTCTGGATAGTCGGCCAGTAATGCACGGGCCGAATCGGGGTTCTGGCGAAAGTACTCGCGAGCTCGATCGAGCAATTTTTCCAATCGGTCGACTTCTGAGGCTTCGATCGGCCGGACCATCGCAGCGGCAAAACCTTGGGAAATCCGATCGGTCGGAGATTGCGTCTGCGCCAGCCATCGGATCGCCATGGCGATCGAGGCTTCGACGTACACAGGGTCGTTGAGCGTCACGAGCGCTTGGAGCGGTGTGTTGGTCGTGATTCGCCGTATCTGGCATACCTCGCGGGTCGTCGCATCGAAGAGCTCCATCGAGGGATACGGGGTCGTGCGTTTCCAAAACGTATAGATCCCGCGTCGGAATCGGTCCTGGCCCGGACTCGTCAACCACTTGGCTCCCGAATAAGTCGAGCGCCAAAGGCCATCGGGTTGTGGCGGCATGACCGGGGGCCCCCCAAGTTTCGGGGACAACAAACCACTTGCCCCAAGAGCCTGATCGCGGATCACCTCGGCGCTGAGGCGAAAGTGCGGGGCCCGACTGAGCCAAACGTTGCGTGGGTCCCGTTGGGCTCGAAGCTCATCGAACACATAAGCTTGCTGATAGGTATTCGAAAGCACGATGCTTCGGAGCAGACTCTTGAGTGACCATCGCATCGAATCGCGGTACTCAAGTGCCAGCGTATCGAGCAACTCCGGATGGCTCGGCAAGGATCCGGTTGCACCGAAATCCTCCTCGGTCTCGACGAGACCGCGTCCAAATAACTGAGCCCAGACCCGATTGACAGCCACCCGGGCCGTAAGCGGATTGCTCGGTGAGACGATCCATCGGGCCGCCGAGAGCCGATTGGGAACTTGATCGGGAACTTGATGGGTAAGCCCATCGGCGTCCCCCGCATCGAACAGTGGCAAAAGGGCAGGTGGGACTTCGTCACCTGGATCCAAGAAACTACCGCGCCGGTGGACTCGCGTTTTGCGTTGGGCGGCTCCTGCGAGCTCTTTGAGGATCGGTAGCTTGGGGATCGTCCCCATGAGCCCCTGAGTCTGCTTGTCGAGCTCCTGAACTTTGCCCGCCGCAAGCTTGACGCTTGGGAGATCCTCGACCGTCAGATCCTCTTTTTCCCGGGATAAGGAAACTCGGAACCGATGGAGCATCAAGTGATTGCCGTAGGATTGAACGATGGAGATTCTTACGCGGTCGGTGGGCTTGAGCTCGATCGCTTCGGCAAACTCGAAGATCCCCCAGTGGGCCTGCGTCTGTTTTGGAGAAACCGCCCAGCCGGTTTTGGGATCCTCATCGACCGCACCCTTGAGGGGCCAACTGTTTTGCTCGAAGCTCGCTTTGAGCGGTCCGAGCGCGATCTTTCGTTCCTTGATCTCGTTGCCATCGATTGTTTTGACGAAGACTTGCAGTTCGTTGATGACAAAGTTCGGGTCGGTTGCATTGAGTCCCAAGCGCTCGCTTGCGTCCTGGGCCTGGACCTTGGCCATCATCGCATCGAGTTTCAGGACTTGGTATCGCCCAGGGGGCAATTCGAACTCCAATTGGTACACATCGGTCGCTGGCCGGTCGGCAAGTGCACGGATCGAACGGTCCGGTTCGATGACCAAGCCTGCTTGGCTCTCGGCGGTGGCCGAAACGGCTTGGGCAATGGTCCATTTCGCATCGATGAGCGATTGCGATTCGGCCCGAATACGATCGAGGTCCGCGACCGATTCCTGCCTCTGCTTTTGAAGCCCTTCGAGTTCGGCTTGTTGCAACTCTGAGGGGATCGAAAGCTTTGGCTCGTCGTCGTAGCGATCGGCATCTTCGGTTTGGTTGAAGATCGCGTAGAACTTGTAATAGTCTTCGATGGCGATCGGATCGTACTTGTGCGAATGGCACTTGGCACACCCCATGGTCAGTCCCATCCAAACCTGAAGCGTCGTATCGACACGGTCTTTCACGGCAGCGATTCGAAACTCTTCATCATCGGTCCCCCCTTCGTCATTGCTCAGGGTCGTCCGATGGAACGCCGTGGCGATACGCTGAGCCGTAGAGGGATTCTCAAGCAGGTCCCCTGCGAGTTGTTCGACGGTGAACTGATCGTAAGGCATATCGTCGTTGAACGCCTGGATCACCCAATCGCGATAGGGCCACAGATCCCTTGTCAGATCCTTTTCGTACCCTTTGGTGTCGGCGTAGCGAGCCAGATCGAGCCACAGTCGGCCCCAGTGCTCCCCGAACCCTGGGTGGATGAGCAACTCGTCGACCATGCTTTCGATCGCTCGATTGCGATCGAGTTTGTATTCGGCGATAAATCGCTCAACCCGTCGTTGCTCAGGATGCAAGCCGACGAGGTCCAGCCAAAGACGGCGGACCAAGGTGTGAGGATCCGCACTTGGGGCTGGCGATAACCCTTGGCGTTTCATGGATTCAAGAACCCAGGCATCGATCGGTGACTTGGCCCACGCATCCTTGGGAAACTCTGGAGGGGCGAGTTTTTTGGGAGGTTCTAGCGACCAATGGTTTCCCCATGCGGCTCCCTCTTGGATCCATCGCTTGAGCAATTCGCGCTGCTGGGGGGTGACGGTCTTTCGAGCCGATGGGGGCGGCATGACCAAATCGGGATCATGGCTTTCGATCCGACGCAGGATTTCGCTCTGCTCAGGAGAGCCGGCCACGATGGCTTGTTTGCCCTCGCGGACGAGCTTCGAGGATTCCTCTTCGTCGAGCCTCAGATCCGCTTGGCGGTGGGCCGCGTCGGGTCCATGGCAATGGAAGCAATGCTCGGAGAGTATCGGTCGAATCTCAAGCCCAAAGTCGATCGACCTCGAGGCTCTTTCGGCGCTCTGTTGGGCCTCGACAGGTCTAAGTCCTGACCAAGCGATCGAGGTGATGGCGACAAGACAACCGAAGAGTTTCGAATTCCAGGTCGCATGGAGGCTCGGTACGAAACCGGTAGGCTCGCCGCTCGGACGATTGACAGCGCGATGAAAGTTCCCCATTTACTTCGTTACCGACTCTTCTGGGTTATTGAAAGTGATCTTGGCAAAATAAACACCCTTGGGATCGCCCCGTCGGAGGGTCTCTCCAAGCGTAGCGATCGTTCGTTTAGGGGTTCCAGAATAGACTTCTCGGCCCTTCCAAGCGACTGCGACCGGCTGATCGCAGTTGACGAAATCGTCCTTGAGGTAGAGGGTTAGCTCCTTAAGATCGGATTCCTCGACCGAGAATTTCTGCGCGTCGCGTTGTACCACCGCCAGTGCTCGGTCGGGGATTTGGCCATCGGTACCGAGCCAATAGAAGCGACGGCCGACGATGTCATCCTGTTTCCAGACGATGCGTTCAGGGTAACGCTGCCGAGTGAATGCCTTCATCCAAGGTAACGCTTCTGCATCCTGGCGATCCATCCAATGCGGTTTGCCAGCATGCAATTTCACAAAATGCACGTATCCCTTGGGGTCTTTGGCTTGAAGATCGGCCAACAACGTTTTCCAGGTCGCAGCCGTCTGATTTCGGTTATAAGCCCCATCTTTTTCACCCATGTGGATAGTAAAGGGTAGGTTCCTGAGTCCTAGCGGTGAGGTTTCGTTCGGGTGGCCAGCCATCATCGCAGCCGCAGCGAATCGGTCTGCCATGCGGGGTGCAAGCTGGTAGACACCATCGCCACCGGCAGAGTAGCCCATCAGATAGACTTTATCTGGATCGACATCCTCAAACAGAACGAAATCCTCGATGAGTCGATCGAAGAATCCGTCGATGTGACCCTCGTGCCATAGGTTCCAAGTGTTCGTCGGAGCTCTGGGCGCGACGTAGACTCCCTCGTCGAGTTTGTACAAACGCTTTTGGTTTTCCCATTGGCCATCGTTGACCTGGGCCGGTGCCCCGCCGCCACCGTGCATCGAGATGTACAGGCTCCGACCATTGGCTGGTTTCTCGCCGAAGACTGTGTATCCAAAGGGCATCTTCAAGCCACCGAGCTCAATACTTTTTTGCTTGAACTCCTGGCTTCTTGCCTCTCTCAAGCGGGCCATTTGGTCGTCGATCAAGAGTTTCTCGGCGGCTTGGGCCTGCTCGAGCGTCAGGGCTTGCGACGAAAACGTTTGATCGGCCAAAGGCCCCCGAACGTCGATGGGGTTCTTCAGATAGGCTTTCAAGTCCTCGAGAGGGCCGGCCTCCGAGGGTTTGTTCGACGCTGGAGTATCGTTTGCTTTGAGGCTTGCTTTCCAATCGACCAACACGCTTCGGTCCGCGACGGTAAGGTCCTCTTGGTGTTTTTGTCCTTGGGCTTCGAACTCGACACGGTACTTGGCCCCTTGTTGGAGATAGAAATGCAGGTGATCGTTCGCATCGAAGGAATCGTTCTTGGTTTTTCCTTCGGCGACGAGCTGGTTCGCTTGATTGAATACCTTCAATCCTGCGACTAGACGCTGGGAACTCATCGCGTCGAGGACGCGGAACGACACCATCTGGGTCCCTTCGGGGATCTTCAAACCGATGTTGGTGTAGCGGTCGGTCACGTTGACCGCGCTGATGTAATCGATGGAACGGTCCCAGACCATCGGGAATTTCAGCGGGGTACGCTGGAAACTGACCGCATAGATCGCATGCTTCAGATCGTCTCGTTTGGCCGTTGAAGCTCGACCGATGAACCAAGCTTGGTCAAGCTGATCGCCACTGGGCTCGGCCGCTCCGGTAAAGTGCCAAGATTCGTCCCAGATTTCGACCCAGGAATGGTTGCCGCTGTTGTCCGACCACAGAGGAGTACCGACGAACCGGGCAGGAATTGCGAGGGATCGGCATGCATCGATCAAGAGGACAGAGAGTCCAGTGCAGGAGGCCAGTCCAGATTGCAGCGATTCGTAGGGGCTCTGATCCGCCTTGGCTCGCTGGGTCGAGTACTTCACCTTGACCAAGGGAAAGAGTTTCTGGTTGATCATTGCGGCGGCCTGAGCCGGTGTCGTTGCACCTTCGATCAAGGGAGCGAATCGTTCGCGAAAGTCCTTGCGCCAGGCGTCTCTTCGTTCGTTGATATTCACATACGGAAGGATGTTGTTGAGAAATATCTCCTTGGGGATTTTGTCCTTCCACGGAGCCTTCTGCAGAGCGTCGTGGGCCTGTTCGATCTCGCTCAGAAGAAAATCCGCTTTGAGACTCTTCAGGTCCCTCGGAGGCATGTTCGCGATGAGGAACTCGGCCGATTCCCTCTGCGAGGCTTGAACCCCAGAGAGGACCTTTTCAAGCTCGCTGCGATTCTCTCCGGCGAGAGCCAAAGCCTCTTCGAGCCCCAAAGCTTCGGAGGCCTTGAGAGCCGATTCCTGCCCAAGGACGCTAGGCGTGTTCGATAGTGTGTACCCACAGGCCAGGATCGGCCCGAGAGCCGCAGTCCACCAAGAGCGTTTCGACCAAAGTGATTTCAACTGCATTCGGCGGGTTCCCTAGACGTAGAGATGGAAGGTTTGTTGAGCGGGCAAGAGCGATCGAATCGATGTGCCGTCCAACGGAGCGCGAGACGAGCAGCTCGCAGCAGCAGTCGAGTTAAAACCCAAGTTCGATTCAAAAACTCTAGGGAAATTCTACCTGCAACCGGCCCTCACGCCAACGCCCAAGACGCACAAGCACTTCGAAGCCTCCAGGCCCCAGGCCAAGCCAACCCGCGCCCAGCCAACCCGAGCCCAGCCAACCCGCGCCTAGCCAACCCGCGCCCAGCCAACGGATCCTAGAGCCCAGTAGAATACGACCCAGTAAAGAGGGTCTAGTAAAAATGGTCCAGTAAAACATCAAAAGTAAGAATGGCATCCGAGGAAAACAGCTAGACTGATCTCTGAGGCATTCTCGAAGCAAACCCCACGAAGAGTTCGTACCATGACAAAACCACTCATGCCAACGACACGATGCTGTTTACCGATCGCTACGATGATTCTTATCGCCTTAGGTGCATCCCGAGGATTGGGCGCTGAGCCGGTGAGTTTCCAAGCAGATGCACCGGGGCGGTCCTTGGGTTCCAAATCCCCGAATGTGCTGCTCATTTGTGTCGATGACCTTAAGCCTAGGCTCGGTTGCTACGGCGATCCGATGGCCAAAACACCGAGCATCGATCGACTGGCCAAGCGCGGTGTTCGCTTCGATCAAGCTTATTGCAATCAAGCCGTCTGCTCGCCGTCTCGCAACGCGCTGCTGACGAGCTTAAGGCCCCAGACGCTCGGGATCTATGACCTGCAGACCAACTTCCGCAAAGGTTCCCCCGAAGCGATCAGCTTGCCGCAGCATTTCAAATCCCACGGTTACCACACCCAATCGTTCGGAAAAATTTTCCATGTTGGGCATGGGAATACCGACGATACAAAATCCTGGAGCGTCGAATCCTACAAACCCAAAGGAAGAAATTACCAAACCCCTGAAAACCAAAACCCTGAAAACACCAAGGACAAATCCAAGGCAGCGGCCTTCGAGTCGGCCGATGCCGCCGAGGAACTTTACAACGACTCGTTGATCGCAGATGCCGCCATCGAAACGATTGGTCAGAAGGCCTCCTCCGATCAACCGTGGCTCCTTGCCGTCGGCTTCCTAAAACCCCACCTGCCGTTTGTCGCACCGAGAAAATACTGGGATCTGTACAACCCGAAGGAAATCGCCCTGGCATCGTTCCAACAACCTCCGGCCGCTGCGCCGGGTTTCGCATTGCAAAATAGCGGCGAGTTGAGGTCCTACTCCAACGTGCCGTCTCAAGGCACCCTTCCAGAGTCGCTTCAACGCGAGTTGATCCATGGGTATCTGGCCTGCGTGAGTTTCACCGATCATCAAATCGGTCGACTGCTCGAGAGCTTGGACCAAAACGGACTGAGCGATCAGACCATCGTCGTTCTCTGGGGAGACCATGGATGGCACTTAGGCGACCATGGCATGTGGTGCAAGCACAGCAACTACGAGCAAGCTACCCGAATCCCAGTGGTTGTGTCGGCACCTGGCAAAGCCAAGAACGCTTCGAGCCAAGCTCTGATCGAATCGGTCGATATCTATCCGACTCTCTGCGAGCTGGCCGGGATCGAATCACCCAGCGGACTCGATGGCAAGAGCTTTGCCAGAGTCCTCAACGATCCGAGCCTACCCCATCGCGATCATGCCATACAAGTCTACCCCCGCAGCAAAGAGGGGACAGGCCAAGTCCTAGGTCGATCGATCCGCACGGATCGCTACCGGTTGGTCCAATGGAAAGCTTGGGCCGCCCCTGAGGAATCCTCCGACTGGGAACTGTACGATTACCAAGTCGACCCCTTGGAGACAAAAAATCTTGCTCCCGAACGCCCCGAACTCGTCGCGGATTTGCGCAAGTTTCTAGATACCCACCCGCAAGCGAAACCTCCAGTCAAAGAAGAACTCGGTTCGGGGAATTCGGGGAATTCGACCGTCGGGTCTTCCGAGGGTTCCAAGCCGACCGACCGAGAGGCTTTGTTTGCCAAGAAAGACGCAAATGCCGATGGTTACCTGACTTATCAAGAGTTTATGCAGGGACAAAAAGACCCCGAACAGGCCAAAGGTAGGTTCGGAAAGTTCGATGCCGACCGGGACAACAAGCTCAGCCGCAGCGAGTTTGTATCCAGTGGCAAACCGAGCAAATAAACCTCATTACGGCTCTATCTTCAAAAAACCACCCCGTTTTTTTACTTTTCCTGATGAGGTTTTCCTGCGTTCGACGTCCAAGTTTCAGCGCTTCTGTGTTGCTTGCTATTTGCCTATCTTCTACTATTTCGATGGGTTCCATGCCCCTCGGAGTTTGGAAACCCAGTCGCTGGCAAGCAACAGCGATCGAAAACCGATACATTCCTTAGAGATGAAAAGACCACTCATGCATACGACCTCGAGGCTATCCCGCAGACTTGGATTTCGAAGATACCTTCTGGCAGCCATTGCCGGTTCGATGCTCGTCTCCTCCCCGACCCAATGGCTCTGCGCCGAGGAACTCCCTCGCGTAGCCAACGTCAAGGAACAACCAGCCGACAACCGGATGATCATCCGCAACGTTCGGAACCTAGTCGAAGAGGGGCACATCACCCAACCTAAATTCAACGATGAAGTATCCAAGCGGGGATTTGCACTTTTCCTCAAGCAAGTCGATCCACTCAAGGCCTATCTGTTGCAATCCGATGTCGACGAATTCCGTCAGCAGGAGACCAACCTTGACGATATGCTCCTGAAGAACAACATCTCGTTTGCTTACACCGTCTACAAGCGGTACCTGGATCGTTTGAATGAAGTCATGCCGATGGTTCATCAATTGATCGATGCACCTCAAGATTACAGCGTCGAAGAGTACCTCGAGAGCGATGCAAAGACGATCGCCTACGCCAAGAACCTCGACGAACTCAAAGACCGTTGGAGAAAGACGATCAAACTCAGTTATCTCTCGGCCAAAGCCGATGGAGACAAAGAAGAAGAGATCAAGGAAAAGCTTCACAAGCGTTACCGAACCTATTATAAGAACCGTTCGCAAACCGATGTGTACGAACTTCTTGAAATGTATCTTACCGCCCTGACCAGTTCGCTCGATCCGCACACCAACTACATGGCCCCGCGTGAAAAAGCAAACTTCGACATGCACATCTCCTTGAAACTCAAGGGGATCGGCGCGACGCTTCGGGCCGACGATGGCACGACGATGGTCGAAATGGTCGTACCAGGTGGAGCTGCCGATAAAGACGGAAGGCTCAAAGTCGGCGACCAGATCGTCGCGGTCCAACAAGAGGACGGGACCCCACCTGTAGAAACCCTCGATATGAAAATCGATGATGTCGTCTCCATGATCCGAGGAGAGGCGGGTACCAAAGTCAAAATCCACGTCAAACCCAAGGCCGGTGGAGAACGCCAAATCTACGAGATCACCCGCGCGGTGATCAAACTCGAAGACTCTGCGGCCCAAAGCGAAATCATCGAACACGGCAAAAAACCCGACGGATCTCCTTACCGCGTCGGATACATCAAGCTGCCAAGTTTCTATCTCGATATGGAAGGGGCTCGTTCCAACAAAGACGATTACAGAAGAACCTCCAAGGACCTGGAAGTCATCCTCAAAAATTTCAATGAATCGAACGTCGATGTCTGCGTTCTAGACCTTTCGCGAAACGGCGGGGGCTCGCTGCCCGAAGCCATCGCAGCGACAGGATTGTTCATCGACTATGGTCCTGTCGTACAGGTCAAAGACCCCAACGGACGCGTGATCCCAATGCTCGATGAAAACCGAAGCATCAGTTGGAAAGGCCCCTTGGTCGTCAAAAACAGCCAACTCAGCGCCAGCGCAAGCGAAATTTTCGCAGGAGCCATCCAAGACTACGAGCGAGGTCTGATCGTCGGCGATCCGAAATCCCATGGAAAAGGAACCGTCCAAACCTTGGTCGATCTAGCCCCGGCCGCCTTCGGAATCGGTGCCGCGAAACCACAAGGAGCCCTCAAACTGACCATCCAGCAGTTCTACCTGCCCGATGGACGTTCGACCCAACTCGAAGGTGTCTCGTCCGACGTGATCCTCCCGTCGATGACCGCCGAAATGGATATCTCAGAAACCGATCTGGATTACCCACTTCCCATGGATACGGTCAAAGCCCAGCCGCATAAGCACTATTCGATGGTCGACAGCACCATCAAAGCCAACTTGCAAGCCCTCTCGGCCGAACGGGTCTCCAAGAATGAGGACTTCGGGAAACTCCTCAGCAGAATCGATGCCTATCGCAAGCAAAAAAGCGAGAAACTCATCCCCCTCAAGGAAGAGGAATACATGGCCCGCCGCAAAGAAACCAGTATGGAAAAGGAAGAGGAAAAGCAACTCGATAACAAAGCCGAACGCGACAAAGTTTTCGTCAATGACTTCTACAACGAAGAAGTCCTCAACGTCGCGATCGATTACGTCAAATCGCTTGCAGCCTCCGACTCCTTGGTCACCAAGTAACCCAGCGATCATTTAGCTTCTTCCGCATCGCGGACCAATTCACCTTCGGCGGTGTCCTCCATTCCCATGGAACACCGCCGATTGGTTTTTACACTCAACCGACCAGGTAACGACGAATCGACGAAATGACGATACCTCCCTATGGCTCCTAACGATCCGCAACCGATTAGCAACTCAAGACGATCCCGCAGCCTGAGCAAGTGGTTTTGGACACTTTGCCTCCTGGCCGTCGCTGCCCTTTTTATCAGTCGCCAAGCCATCTACGAAACCGACCACCAGATCGCAAACCTAGCTGGAATCCTCTGGGGTATCATCGCCTTTCTCATGGGCGTCATCGCCTTGTGGCTCTCCAAGTCGATCGCGTTGAAATGGAAACTCGCCATCAGCGCGCTTCCCCTACTCGCACTCGGAGCCTTCTACGCATGCTTCGAATACACAGGGGTTACCGGCGAGGTCCTCCCTAATTTTCGACTGCGAAGTTTCTTGCGGAGCAAACCACCCGTCCGCCCACAGCGGCCAGAGATTCAAGAAGCGAACATTCCAGCCGAACTCAAATCGTATCGGTTCTCTCAGTTTCTCGGGAACGATCGAAGCGGGATCGTCGACGAGCCCCTCTTCTCCATGGACTGGGAACGCAAACTCCCAACGCTTCATTGGAGACGCCCAATCGGCGATGGCTGGTCAGGGTTCGCCGTCTCCCAAGGCATCGCTGTGACGCTCGAGCAAAACGAGCAAGACGAAGTCCTGACGGCACTGTCGCTCCAAGATGGAAATACGCTCTGGAGAGTCAAACGCCCCGGTAGGCATTACCATCCCATGGGAGGACTCGGACCGCGATCGACTCCTACCATCGTGAACTACAAAGACCAAACGCTCGTCGTCGCTCTGACGGCAACCGGGCATCTGCTTTGCGTCGATCTCCAAACCGGATCGGTCCGTTGGGAACTTCAACTCCTCGAAAAATCACAGACCAATCAAACCGACTTCGAACTGGCAGTCAATTGGGGCCGTGCGGCATCTCCCCTGGTCCATAAGGATCGAGTGATCGTTCCTCTTGGCGGAGCCCAGAACCAAGTCACAGGCTCTCTGATGGCTTGCTCGCTGGACGATGGATCGGTGCTTTGGACCCAAGGGAAATCGCAGATCAGCTACGCCTCGCCGGTCCTCATGAACATCCATGGCGTCGAGCAAATCGTCAGCGTCAACGAAGGTGACGTCACCGGTCATGCATGGGAAGATGGTCGAGTCCTCTGGACCTCGCCCTGGGCTAGCAACTCCAACGGAGCTGCATGCGCTTCCCAACCCATTCTCATCGAAGGCAATAAAATACTCGTCGGGAAAGGATACTCCCAAGGCTCCAAGCTCTTCGAAGTCAACGTGAAAGAGCCCGGCTCGGAAACAGAACCCATCGAGAACTTGCAGCCCGGCGATCCAGTTTGGAGCACCAAAGACCTTTGGTCGATCAACAAAATCTTAAAGACGAAATTCACATCGTCGATCTACCATGACGGAAAGCTCTTTGCCCTCAGCGATGGGATCCTAGAGTGCGTCGATCCAGCAGACGGATCACGCATCTGGCGAGGCCAGCGCTATGGCCAAGGCCAAACGCTTATGGTCAATGGAACCCTCCTGGTCAGCTCCGAAGACGGACGGATCGTCGCGGTCGACAAAAAATCCGGCAAGCCGATCGCCGAGATGAACGTTCTCGAAGGGATCACCTGGAACACCTGCGCAGTGGCCGGCCCCTTTCTACTGGTCCGAAACGGTTCCGAAGCCGTTTGCTTAACGGCTCCAGCACTAGGCGAAACAACAAAGTAAGCGTGTGAATCAAGACACCCCAACCAATACCAAAGCCTTCGACGGACTGATCCTGGGATTTGACCCGGGGTTGGCAATCACCGGCTATGGGATCCTTCAGGTCCAAAACCAGCAACCCGAACTGGTCGAGGCGGGCATCCTGAAAATGCGGCGAGACCGAACGCTCGCCGAACGGCTCAAAGAGCTGCACGATGGGGTGCTCGAAGTGCTCGGATCGTTCCCGATTGCCGTCGTCGCAATCGAACAGCTATACTCCCACTACGAGCGTCCCAGAACGGCGATTCTCATGGGACATGCCCGAGGCGTTTTGTGCTTGGCCGCAGCCAACGCAAACCTCGAAGTCCACTCGTACGAAGCGACGAAGGTCAAGCGGATGCTCACCGGCAACGGTCGGGCACCGAAGGATCAAATGCAACAAGCGATCCGCTTGCAACTGCGTTTAAAGGAACCACCCGATCCGCCCGACGTGGCCGACGCACTTGCGATCGCCCTGTGCCATTACTTCACCACCAAACAGCATCCACAACTCATCGAACCCACTCGTAGGAAACAACCTTGATAACCAAAATCTCAGGCCAACTGCTCGCGCTGAGCAACGACTCGGTCACGCTGGCCGTTGCTCCTTTTGAGTACGAGATTGCGATTCCCGAATTCACCCGCCGGCAATTGCAGGGCAAGATCGGAGATACTGTCTCCCTGCATACCATCCACTACATCGAAGGCAACGCTGCACAAGGAAGTCGGCTGACTCCTAAGCTTGTCGGCTTCTTGTCTACCGCCGAACGCGACTTCTTCGAACTGTTCTGTTCGGTCGACGGAGTAGGTGTCAAAAAAGCCCTTCGAGCAATGACCAAACCAGTTCAGGACACCGCAGTGCTCATCGAGCAACAAGATGCCAAGGGACTCTCGAGTCTACCAGGCGTCGGACCGGCGACCGCCGAGAAAATTATCGCCACGCTGCGTCGCAAAATGCCCCGCTTTGCGCTGCTCGTCAGGCAGCTTCCCCAAGGGATCGAACCGCAGACGACCGGTGTGGTCGACGAGACATACCAAGCCCTTATGGTGCTCGGACACTCCGAGTCCGATGCAAAACGTTTGATCGAACAAGCCCTTGTCGGTGGTAAGAAATTTAAAGACTCCGAAGCGATGATCCACGCCATCTACCAACGTCAAACAGGACAATCGGATTGATCCTATGCCCTGGTCCTCTCCCCAACTCGGACTCCTCGTGGTTCTGCTTTTGGCAGTGCTTGTCGCTTGGCACCCGAAGTCGCGGACCTACGGATTCGCTTCCTGGGTCGTCGCTGCGGTGCTCGCAGGCCTGATCTACCCGAACCTTTACCTGGATTATCTCCCGACAGACTATTCGCAGTTTTTGAACTACCTGCTCCAGATCGCGATGTTCGGGATGGGAGCCACGCTGACGATCGAAGACTTCCAGCGTGTATTGAAAATGCCTAAAGCGGTTTTTATAGGTGCACTCCTACAATTTTCCGTCATGCCTTTTTTGGGTTGGGCCCTTTCGAAAGCTCTGGGCCTGACTCCTGAACTGACCTTGGGTATGGTACTGCTCGGCGCAAGCCCCGGTGGGATCTCCTCGAATGTCATCACCTACCTGGCCAAAGGCAACGTGGCGCTCTCGGTGAGCATGACGGCCGTCTCGACACTTTTTGCGCCGCTGATGACCCCTTTGATGGTCTACCTCTACGCCCGAGAGTCGGTCGAAGTCGACTACTTGAAAATGTTTCTGAGCATTCTCAATACCGTGGTTGTCCCGGTCGCCTTGGGTTTGATCGCCAACTTGATCATGAGACGTTTGCGGATCGATCCTGCGCGTGCCGAAAAATTCCTCGCCCTGATTTCGATGGTCGCCATCTGCGGCATCTGTGGCTTGATCGCCGCCAAGAGCCAAAGCCAAATCCTCAAAGTCGGCCCGTTACTCCTGGTGGCAGTCACCCTACATAATTTGCTCGGTTACCTCCTGGGATATTGGGGCAGCCGACTCTCTGGCCTGAACGTCCGCGATAGCCGAACCGTCGCGATCGAGGTCGGTTTGCAAAATGGAGGCATGGCGGCAAACCTTGCAGTCGATGTACTCAAGAATACCTCGGCTGCAATCGCCCCCGCGTTGTTCGCCCCGGTGATGAATGTCAGCGGCTCGGTCCTGGCCTCTTTCTGGGCCCAATCCCCACCTGCGGAATCCAACCCAAAAACATCCGCGTAACTCTATACGCCCCACAGCCCAATCTTAGGTACTAATACCCAAGCTCATTCCCGGTGTTTTCAGATCGTTTACGATTGGAATCTCACAAACTCATCGCTTGCCAACCTCATCCCCAGGAGTACATCCCTTGTCCCTGCGCACTTACTTCCAAGCCATTGGTTCGGCCCTGATCGTTAGTTTTTTAAGTACCAGCAATCAAGCGCAGCAGCCCCCAAATTCCGCCGCCACTGTCGATTCGGCCACACGAAGCGTCGTCTATGTCGGCGGGGATATCCTGACAATGCGAGGGACCTCCCCAGAGTACATCGAAGGCTTGGCCATCAAGGACGGCAAGATTCTCTTTGCAGGTCCGCGACTCGAGGCCCAGAGGCTCGCTGGACCCGATGCAAAAATCGTCGATCTCGGAGGAAAGACACTCCTGCCCGGATTCATCGACACGCATGGCCACTTCGTCTACTTCGGGAAGAACCTCGTCGACGCGAATCTGTTCAACTGCCAAAGCATTGAGGAACTCATTTCCAGGATGAAAAAACAAGCCGAGGTCACCCCCGAGGGAGCTTGGATTGTCGGCTTTGGTTATCAAGCCCGAACCTTGAAAGAAGGCCGACCACCGACGGCCGAGGAGTTGGCCCAAATTTCATCGGATCGTCCCGTGATGATCGTCGACTCCTCAGGGCATCTAGGCGCAGCAAATCTGGCAGCCTTCGAGGCCGCTGGGATCCGTTCTGATACGCCGGATCCGACCGGAGGTGCCTTCAGCCGAAAAGAAGATGGCAAATCGCTGTTAGGGCCAATGGAAGAAACCGCTTTGAATGCAGTTCGTGCCAAACGCCCAGCCTTCTCCGGCGAGCTTGCAGCAAGAGCCATCACCGGTGCTGCTCAAGTGTGGGCTAGCTACGGGCAGACCACGGCGATGGAGGCCGGACTCGGGCTCGGAAACGATGACATCCAAATCGTGACCAACGCCATCGAAAACAAACTCCTACCGATCGACCTGTACCTAGCCGCAAAAGACTCCGCCTTGGACGATACCCTAGCGGCCGCCTATTCGGTCGCCACTCAGTACAATCCAGATGCAAACGGGATCGTTGAAAAACTCCGATCGGCCCGCCCAGATCTCGACACACGCTACGTCAATCGCGTCCGACTCGGGGGTGTCAAGTTCTGGTTGGACGGTAGCCTCGATACAGCTTGGTTCACGCAACCCTACACCGAAAATCCGCCTGGCAAGACCGGGGCTTTCGCAGGATACCGTCAGATCCCAGACGAAGTTCTCGACGGAGTGTTCGACAAGTACTGGACGACCAACCTTCAAATCCACATGCACATGAACGGCGATGCGGCGGCCGACCAAGCCCTCAGAGCAATCGCCAAAGCGGTTCGCAAATATGGAATGCGAGATCATCGACCGGTCTTTGTCCATGCGACTTGGTTGAGACCCGATCAAATCGAACAAATCAAACGCTATGGAGCGATTCCAAGTTTCCTGACCGCGGGGATCGTTACCGGCGGGGATGCGGTCGTCAAGCTCTGGGGGCCCGAACGCTCTGCCCGAGCCATGGCCTCAAGAACCTTTTTGAGATCCGATCTCCCATTTACTTATTCCCACGACGCACCCGTCTCGCCAACTCCATCGATCCTGGCACTAGTCGATTCCGGAGTAAACCGTCTCTCGGGTTCCGGCAAAGTCGTCGGCCCGGACGAATGCATCCCACCCTACCACGCACTGCGAGCCGTAACGGCCATGGCCGCCTTCCAAATCAAAGAAGAGAACTCCAAAGGGACCTTGGAGGCCGGCAAACTCGCCGATCTGGTGATCCTCGATAAAAACCCCTTGAAGGTCGACACGACGAGCATCAAAGACATCGCCGTGCTGGAAACCATCAAGGAAGGAATCACGGTTTTCAAGAAGCCATAGCCAAACCTCTGTATATCCGTACCTCTGCATATCCGTACCTCTGTGTATTCCTACCTCTGTGCCTCCGTGCCTCTATGTTTTTTGGCTTTGGTTTTAGTTTTGGCTTTGGCTCCTTGCTAGCATATCCCTAAGCCAGCAGAGCTTTCGGCGAGTGGTATGGAAACCGCACGAGTGAACTTGCTAGACTCCCGACCAAGGGCCAGCGTCCATAGGTTGACGCGGCGATGATCCTAGGAGATTCTGGATGTACAAGTTCCTTTTATGCATGCGTTATCTCAAGACACGCTGGATCGCACTGGCCTCGATCGTCTCGGTGACCCTCGGTGTCGCGACGCTCATCGTCGTCAACAGCGTCATGGATGGTTTCACGACCACCATGCAGGATCGAATGCATGGAATCCTTAGCGATATCGTTTTGGAAACCCGTTCCCAGACGGGAATTACCCAGCCCCACGACTACGAAGAGCGGATCCGTGCTCGGCTCGGTGATCGAGTCGCTGGGGTCACGACGGTCGTAACGCTCCCTGCGATGATGACCTTCCAACGCAATGGAAACAGCCACACGCAACAAATCAACTTGATCGGCATCGATCAAAACACCTTCGCCTCGGTGAGCGACTTTAGCAAGTACCTGCTCCATCCGGAAAACAAAAAGCAACTGGACTTCCTGCTGAAGAACAACGGTTACGCTGTCGAACGCGAACGCATGCAACCCTCGGGCTGGGAGTACCGAGCCCCGATGGCTCGCTATCAAAAGGTCGTCCAGCAACGGCTTCGCAATGCCCAGGAGCTCGAACAAGAGCGGTTCGAACAATTGCAGCAGAAGATCCAGGAAGAAGCCCAAGCAGCGGACGGTTCGCAAGCCGATCCGGTCGCAGCCCTGATGGCTGGCCCGGGAATCCAAATCGCCAACAACGCTCAACAAATCAGCCAATTCGACGCCGAGAAAGAACAACGCACTGGGATCGTTCTGGGGATCAATCTAGGGTCCATTCGCGGACGCGAACCCGATGGCACCGTTCAGGATTTTTTCTTCCTCCGACCCGGCGATGACGTCCAGGTCACCTTTCCCAACGCGGGAACCCCGCCACGAGGAATCGACGAGCAGTTTACGATCGTCGATTTCTACGAGAGCAAGATGAGCGAATACGACTCGACATTCGCATTTGTTCCCCTGGAAAAACTCCAGCATTCCCGGGGTATGATCGATCCTCAAACAGGCGCCGGAGCGGTCACATCGATCCAAATCAAACTCAAACCAGGAGTCGATCTGAATGAAGCTCGCGATGCTCTTCGCGACGAGTTCCCTCCAACTCATGATTTCGTCGAAGTCAGAACTTGGAGAGAGACCCAAGGTCCACTTTTGGCCGCTGTGCAACTTGAAACAACCATCCTCAACATCCTGCTGTTTATGATCATCGCCGTAGCTGGCTTTGGAATTCTCGCAACGTTCTTCATGATCGTCGTCGAGAAGACTCGCGACATCGGGATCCTTAAAGCTCTCGGAGCCACAGGCACGGGCATCGCAACGATCTTCCTGGGCTACGGAGTCCTGCTCGGAACCGTCGGATCAGGGGTCGGTGTCGTGTGCGGTCTACTCTTCGTTTGGAAGATCAACGATATCGCACGAGTGATCGAGTGGATCACCGGCCGCGAGGTCTTCGATCCGACCGTTTACTACTTCGATACCATCCCGACGATCATCCATCCCTACATGCTCGTGTGGGTCTCGCTCGGAGCGATCCTAATCGCGGTCCTTGCCAGCGTACTTCCCAGCATTCGAGCCGCCCGCATGCACCCAGTCGAGGCCCTTCGTTATGAGTAACCCAGATACGACCCGACAACTTCCTATCCCCGCCCCACACATGTTGGACATGGATTCGAAACCCCAAAGCCCCTATCGGGTGATCCGCCCTGAGGATGCCGAGTCGCTTCGCACAACACGCAGCCCCTCGGCCGGCCAACTCGATCCGATGATCACCGCGACGGGACTGGTCAAATCCTACCGAAAACACAAAACGGCAGTTCCTGTCCTCAAAGGGGTCGATTTCGTCGCACCCAAAGGGCGAGTCACCGCGATCATCGGCCAGAGCGGATCAGGAAAAAGCACCCTGCTGCATTTGCTCGGAACTCTCGACCAACCCGATGCAGGCGAAATCGCCTTCGACGGTCAAAGGATCGATTGCCTGACGGCGCGTGATCGCGATGCGTTTCGCAATCAACAGCTCGGAATGATTTTTCAGTTCTACCACCTCTTGCCCGAACTGACCCTCCTGGAAAACGTCCTGGCCCCTGCGATGATCACCCACGGTCTGTTCTCCTACTTGAGAAACCGAAAGCTGGTGGTCCAACGAGCCAAGGACTTGATCGATATGGTGGGGCTATCTCACCGCATGAAACACCGCCCTAGGGAGCTCTCGGGTGGGGAAATGCAACGCACGGCGATCGCTCGAGCGCTGATCGCAAACCCCTCGCTCCTGCTTGCTGACGAACCCACCGGCAACCTGGATCACGAATCGGGTCAGATCATCCTGCGTATCCTCCGACAACTCAATCAAGACCACGGATTGACGATCGTCATGGTCACCCATGATGAATCGATCGCCCAGCAATGCGACTCGGTCGTGCGGCTCAAGGACGGTAAAGTCGAACGGCTACCTCCTGCGCCCCTGAGAACCACCTCCGATGCAACTCGAGGTGGCTAAAGAACACAACAAACTATCGGTTGGCCATCTCCGAGAGCGGCATGTGGCGATAGTAAGCCTCCAAACATAAGATCGATAGCACCGTCGCATAGAGCCGTCCACCAGCACTCCCATGCGGATCCCCTTCGGGTGGCCAACTTCCTCGCTCCTTGCCTGTGCGGATTTGCATCTCCGGTAGCGCTTCTTTCATCACATCGTTCCACTTGCGCCAATTCGACCCTCCGGCATGGTGCAAAGCATTGGTCGCATAGTACCAGTAGTAGTAGTCTCTGCCCTGGACCCCGGTGACAATCGGCTCACCTGCGACCCTACCACATCCCTCGGTGATCCGCGGATCGTCGGTCTTCCATCCTAAATACATCCGGCAGAGCATCCCCTCGGCTGTCATCGAGATCTTAGGCTGCGAGGGAGCTTGATAAGCATACTGGTCACCATCGGGATTCGGACCCCTTACCCCCTCTTTACGCTGGACCGTATCGAGAAACTGATGGATGCGATCCAACTGGTCACTCGGTACATCCAAACCTGCCATCCGCGCTGAAATCAACGCCATGACATACCATCCTGTCACACTCGTATCTCCAGTCTGACGAGGTTCATAACGCCACCCCCCTCCCTGGTCCTGAGCTCTCAAGGCCCAGCCTACGGCACGCTCGGCCGGCTCCCTCAACTTCGGATCCCCAGTCATCCCATAAAGCTCGCACAAAGCGATCGTCGCCTGCGCTTGGGAATAGGTCCTTTGGATCCCAGCCGATTTGGCCGCGAAATACCCTTCCTCATCCTGAAGCCTCAGAAGGTAATTCAAGCCACGGTACACGTTGGGTTGATAGGCCCCGGTCTGGTGCGTATTGCCAGCCCCCATAAAAGCCATCAACGCCATGGCCGTCGCAGCCGGCCTGTTCTCCGAAGTCCCCGGACTGCTAAACGGGGAGACCAAACTCCAAGAACCATCCGAAATCTGATTCCGCTCGAGCCACTCAAGCCCCAAGGCTACGGCCTGCTCGGTCTGATCGGTCCCCCCATAAGCCTTCAACAACGCCCCCTTCATCGTTCCGGATCGACCCGTCAGCCCCTTCTTGATCGAAAAGTCCGGAGCGGCCATCTGCGTTCCTATTTCGTTCAACTCCGGCACAATAACCGACAAATCCGATGCGGTCACGGCCAAGTCCTCGGCCGACTCCCCATCGTTTTCACCGAGCATCATCTCCGATTCGGCAATGTTGAAAGAAGTCAGCGAATCTCCCTCACCCCCAGCATCGGCATTCCCAAGAAACAAAACCAACGACCTAGTTACCTCTTGGTGCAATGGGATCAACGCCAAGAGCAAGATGATCGCAATGTGAATCATCGTGCTTACCAACCAACTCGGCGCTTCTCGAAGCGACCTCGATACCCAACGGTCCCAACCCTCAGACTCCTGATCCTGCTCCCCGTCGGTCAATGCCTCATGGCTAGCCCCCCCATCTTGGAGCCTACCGTCGGCCCTTTGGCCAATCTGCAATTGATTGATCGGCGAGGCCGGGGCATTCCTGGTCAACGACCCGGTCCTAGGGCTATCGCCCGGTGAGGGTGGAATCGCCGGTGGAATCGCCGGTGGAATCGCCGGTGGAATCGCCGGTGGAATCGCCGGTGGAATCGCCGGTGGGATCTCTGGTGCACGAGCGCGCAGCGGTGCCGGCGGGGGTCCCTGTGCAGGCGGGGGTACTGGTGCAGGCGGGGGCACGGGTGCGGGCGGTCGAGCAGGTCCAGGTGGGGCAATAGGCTGCGGTACCTGACCGAGTTCCCAACGGGACTCAGGACTACCTTTCGATGGTTTCGGATCGTGCGTTCCAGACAATTGTTTCAGGTTCCGTCCTAGCCAAGTTCGGATCGTTTCGGACTCCTGGGATTATACACCCTGAGCCGTCCAAAAAACCCCTCGGTCCGAATAACCTGTCGTCTCGATTCACAAAATAAAGCACCCCACGGGTCAGCCGAGATATCTCTCGGAACGGACCCGAAGGGTGCTGAGTATCTTCGCCGACCATTCAAGGTCGGTGGGGAAACGACAATTACGAACCGTTGTCCTTGAGGCCACGAAGATCCGAAGGCTGAACTTGGTTCGCCTTGCGATTCTCTCGCTGGATCGCTTCGTAAACTTCTTGTCGGTGAACAGGAACGTCGTTGGGGGCTTCGATACCAAGCCGCACTTTATCCCCACGAATGTCCACGATCGTGACTACAATGTCGTCTCCGATCATGATGCTTTCGTCTCGGTGTCTCGAGAGCACAAGCATTGGAGGCTCCTTTTCATTCTGAGTTGCATCCACTGCAACAGGCTTGGGGCAAAAGAAAGTTTTCCAATCAGGAACAATCCTAACCTGGAACGATCCAAGGTATCGGCCTTCGAATCGACCAAAATGACGCTTTACGATTTACTTCCGCGCAAACAACGTCTAGCTTCTTTGGCAGTCCTAGCTTCTTTAGCAACGCTAGCTTCTTTGCCGATTGTTCGGCCCAGTTCCAAATGATTCGGATGTAGGGAACAAGACCATGTAAGCACGACGGATTGGCTATTCCTCAAGCTTTAACATTCGATTCGACGATCCGTCAACAAGATTCACTTCTTCGACATCGCAGCTTTAGAAATCCTTCTCGTGAAACGCCGTATCCCCTCGTTCCGTCCACTATCGATCCCCCCAAAAAACCATTCCGATGGCTTAGGCAATTCCGGTGGCTTCGGCAATCATGGCCTTGGTATCCCCGATGGAGGCTCCCAAGACTCGATCGACGAATGCCTCCGAGCCTTTTCCAATGCCACCAATTGGGGCGTCGAACTCTATCCCGCAAAAAACAACGGCCAACAACCCTTCTTGGCGCGACTCGTCGATAACCTCATTACGCCCGGGCCTCAAACAGACCCCGATCAACAGGATCCCGATGCCCACTGGGATCAACCCCCTTTTGTTTCCATGCACCGCGCTAAGTCCTTGCTCGATCAAATCGGCAAACTTGTCCAGCGAATCGACAAAACCGAATCAGCCCTGAGAGATCGCGAAGCAGAACTCTCGACGATCGTCGCATTCTCGAACCACTCGGCCCCCTCCAAGGAACTTGCAGCTCGGCTCGAAAGTGTCCTTGAAAGTACCGCTCGGAGCATCGGAGCCGTGGCTGCTGCCTTGTACCTCCTCGACGAAGACACCACGTCGTTGAAACTCAGAGCTTCCTACGCGCTACCCAAATCCCGATTTCTCGCTCCAGCCCGAGATCTACCCAGCAGCCTCGCTGACCTCGAAGCCCTCACCGGAAACGCCGTACTCTTGAGCGATATCCAAGCGGCTCGCGAATGGTATTCTCCTGAACCCTTCCGCTCAGCTCTGGTCGTACCGATCGGTACGACCAGCATGCCCCACGGAACCGTCTGGTTCTGGTCCGATCGCGTTCGGTCCTACGGCGCATCGGAAATCGAGGTCGCAAACCTCGCTGCAGGTCGCCTGATGGGGGAAATCGAACAGTCGATCTTAGGCGCTGAAGTCACCACAGCTAGACAACTGGCCAAACACCTCGATGCAGCCGCCGATTTCCAAAACAGCCTCATGGCCGATCGGCAAATCCTCCACGAAGACTTCGACCTCGGGGGATGGTCCCACCAACAACACCTGATCGGTGGGGCTTTCCATCACTGGAACCTCAATCAACAAGGCAAACTCTCGGTCGCTCTAGGGGCGGCGAACTCAAACCATGCGACCGGTAGCATGGTGGCAACCTCCGCTCTGACCCTCCTGCAAGCCTTCGAAAGAATCTATCCCCCAGGGCCCGAAACGCAATCGGCGCGTCTCTCTCACCCCCTGCGCTCAGCGATCCAAGCCATCAATGTTCAGCATTGCAACCGCAACCAGGATACCTGGCAGTTGAATATGACCGCTCTGGAGATCCATCCTGAAAGCGGTTCGGCTGTCGCCTGTTCGGCCGGTCAAATGCACTGCGTGATCCTCGGAGATCAAGGCATCCGTCACGTCGGCAGCGCGATCCGACCACTTGGGTCCAATCCAGACGAACCGTGCAAATTGGGACGCTTTACCATTGAGTCCGGGGAGATGCTCGTCGCTTTTACCTCAAGGATGCTCGGCGATTCGTCTTTAGACTCTCGAAACCCATCCACATCGCTCCAGAGATTCGACGCCGCGAGGATGTTCAAGTTCCTGCGGGACTGGCGCGAGGAGCCCGCTTCGGATTTGGCAAGCAGCATCGCCGAACAACTACCCGCACTCGACGAACTCGAACCGGCACCTAGCGATCGGGCGCTGATCATCCTGAAAAATCTTCGCTGATTTCCTAACCCATCGGCATCCGAGTGAGCATCGCGACTTGTCGGAAAGCTCGGCCCCCCAGGCCACGCCAAGAAGGAAGCAATGAAGTGCAAAGTCGGTTACCTCTATTACAGTACGTCCGGGTTCCGCCGATTGATTACGACGAACGCTAGTAGCGTTGTGAAGGAAATCGAGAGCCATACGTAGTCGAGAAATCCGCCCTGCAGCGTAGGAAAAATCATTCGGACCAATAAGCCAAACGTTACTGCAAAAGAACAGATCGAAAGCAGGCTCATGCAAGATGCATTCGGGTACTTTGATCGCAGATTTTGCGTAAGCGAGCCTCGAAATGCATACCCAAAATAGATGGCACCAAATGCGATCAGCGTGACTCGCCAAGTCGCATCAGACCAGCCAAGAGTTGCAAATAATCCGCAAAGAGCGACCGCAACAAGAATCACGGGCCAACTGTCAATGGCTTCTTTGATCGAATCAGTATCAAGTCGGAATGATTTCAAGTTTTTAGCCAAGGTACGTCTGTGGTCACCGATGTCGCCGGGGACCACGAATAAAAAAATCAAAAAAAGCACCGTCGGCGACTTCTGTGCACCATATTGTTCGAGCTTCTTCTCGTGCTCGTGCTCGTACACGTACACGTACACGTACTCGTACACGTACACGTACACGAAGAGGCCTAGTATAGCCATCCGGCCCATTGGTCCGCAAGTAACCGCGAACCGCCTCGATCAACGATCGGCATCGTCGCAGCTCAAACAGCCATCGAGTACGAGTACCGTTACACTGAGTACCGTTGCACTGAGTACGAGTACGACGAAAACAATTGTTTAACCCGCAGCCAACGGCGAGGAAGTCGCCATTTTGCACTCATGCCGTGCTCCGCATCGCGACAAGCCGCGCCAGCTTGGATTTGAGTTCGATAAACGCCAAGTCGATCACAGATAATGCAAACCTGCGCTGTCGCGAGGGCTTTGTGGCATGCTGTTGGCTCTCAGGTTGAGCGAGGTGTTAGGCGACACCCCGTACCGCGCGCATGAATTCACTTAACTTCTTCACGTCGAGCTGCCCGCCTGTGCGAACGCTCGAACATAAATCGAGACCGAACGGCTGGACGTGCTCTATCGCTTGAGCCACATTCGCGGCACAAAGGCCGCCGGCCAGGAAAACTGGAACCCTGACTTCACTGCAGATTCTGCGACTTTCATCCCAATTGTGAATACGCCCTGTACCTCCAAGTTCCTTGACGTCAAGAGTCGGGTTTCCCGAGTCGAGCAGCAACGCGTCTACAAAGCCTTCGAGACTCTTCGCTTCTTCCAGCGAATCCTCGCCCCGAACATGAATGACCTGGACTATCTTTACGTTTGGGACCTTGCGCCTTAGTCTCTGCAACTCTGCAGGCGCCACAAAGTCGACGAGCTGGAGCGTGGAAGTGCCACAAACGGAATGCTGCTCGGCGATGGAGTCGGCGTCTTGGCGTGCTGTGAGTAGAAATGTGGCCACCGGTGGCGGCACGGTTTTGGCGATCTCAGCGATGAGATCATCAGGTATGACGCCAGGACCGCTTGGCATGTGCGAGACGAGCCCGAGTGCGGCCGCACCATGCCGGACAGCTTGCTGAGCTTCTTCGACTGTGGAGATGCAACAGATCTTGATGTGGGGGAGCATTCTGGTTCCTGTGCGGCCTAACCTGATTTCAGGCAACGCCCGATCGGCGACTCGGGTGCATTGGATTGTTCGGCCTTCATTTCACTTCTTCAAATTCTGCCCTTCGCTCAGTCCTTCCTTGATTCCCTCTGTGACGGCCCTGGCGATGGACTTGACGCCTGGTTGGACGTTTTCACCCATGTAGTTCACCACATCTTTGGCGACGGGAGCGGATTCACCAGCGACATAGCGATTCATCGCTCCGAGGAATCCGAACATGGTCATAGCCCCCCCGATAAATAGCAGTGGCATACCGAGAAAAGCACACCAGAAATAGCGAGGAGGTTCAAACGAACCAAAGGACGCGAAGAAGCTCCCGACTCCAATCAGGGTCAACAATCCACCAAGGGCAAGGACAGCAAGTCCAACGCCACGCAGCGTCCGTCTAACCCTTGCGTGCTGGGGTGTCTGCAATTTGTCTTCGTTCATGTAATCTCTCCACCTGCCGAGCGGCGACCATCACCGAGTGGCCGGCAAAAAAGTTTTTAAAGTAGATCGCCGCCGACCGGACGCTTCGTTGCGGGGTTTTGTTGCATTCCGCTCTGTGATTGAACGTACAGTCTGGATTTCGCTATCCGACGCTGCGCCCAATGACGATATGGCGCACGAAGCCAGAGCGAAAGCGGAAGCAATACTGGAAATAGTATAGCCAATATCAAAAATGAGGTCAAATTGAGAACAGAGGGTATGGATGCGCCACAGTCTGGGCAAACTAGTCCAAGCCAATTCCCGAACCCACATTGCCTCCATATCATTGCAGAATGAAATCGTTTGCATTTTAGACATTCGATGAACTGCGAGTCTGGCTTGAGCCAACTGCCGGAATTTCGACCGAGGAATACTGTGCGTGGAATTCGTTGGCCAAAGAAAAGTTCATTTACGGCAAGTCCAGGATTCAGCATCCAGTGAATTATCAACGGATGTAGCAATGTCCACGTTTTGAATTCTTCGCAGTGACAGTGATGGCACTGACGAATAGTGGGTGTCTTCTCGTGCTCCGTACTCGTACTCGAAGCAACCCAGTATAGCAATCCGACCCATTGGTCCGCAAGTTACCGCGAATCGCCTCGATCCACGATCGGCATCGCCGCAGTTTAAACAGCCATCGAGTACGACAAAATCCGACCGAAAGCACGAACTCTTGTTTAACCCGCAGCCAACGGCGAGGAAGCAGCTATTTTGCACTCAACTCGTCCTAAGCATCGCACAACCTGCACCAACTGGGATTTGACTTCGATAAGAGTCAAGTCGATCTCAGCCGAAGAAGAATTCTGTCATGATCCCCTCGATTCGATTACGAGCACGAGCACCGCTTCACTGAGCACGAGCACGACAAAATCCGATGCGAGGTACGTACCGTCGGACGATCAAGCTCACCTGCCGGGGGGCATCATTAAGCTACAAGTCAAGAAAAACTTACATGTCCCGCCGGTCATGTGCACCGCCTGGTTCGGCGTGCCCAGACCGCAACCGGGTGGTCCACAACAAGAGGAACCCAAAGAACCACCCCAGCAGACCGGATGCGAGCCGGCCCGGCTTGCCGTCCTCGAAGTAACCGAGCAGTTCGCAGCCTAGGATGATCGCACCGCCTGCGAATAGGAAGTACGCCAGCGCATACCTCCATGCCCCCAAGGGCTTGTTAAATTCCGGCTCGCTCATCGATATCCTCCACCGCCAAACGAATGACAATCTATCCTAACTGGAGCGAAGCGGAACGCAAGGATAGACCACACGTTGGACTAAGTCGCTTCGCCGTATCTTCAACACATTTCCCGTAACTACGCGCTCGCGATTGTTATTCCGTTTCCGTGGTCGATGCTAGTACTGCGGGATGAAAAAAAGCAAAACCAAGTTGCATGAATGCCAGTCCATAAAGTGGCGACGACGCCATACCTCCGGAAGCAACCAAGGTTGCAAGCACCACGGTTAGTATCGAACTTGCAAGCATTGAGACCATCATCGCATGGCGACGGTGCACGGTAAATCGGTAAACTCAAAGGACCGTGATGATGGAGGCATGAAGCAGCGCGATCAAGAGCGCTGGTATTGCAATCGACACCGATTGCTTTTGCCAAATCGCAATAAAGGCGCACAGCAGGCTAAGCCCAGTTGCGCATCCCAAGCCGCATCCTAAAAACCATACGCGTGCGTCAAGAGAGGCAAGGCTTTCCTTGTCAAAAACAGCCGATCGCGTGCTCGGCGGCAAGTAGTCTGGAGTTTCTATTTTTGGGTTGTTGTTTGTGCCCATGGGTATGCTGCCAATCAAGGCGTTGTTCTTGTGCTAATAAGTTTTGGGTTGTCCCGAAGACCAATGACTAACGATTGGTCAATTCTTCATGTATTTGCGATACCACTGTATGGCATGTTGGACCGAAGGTGCGACCATCGACATATGATCTCCTTGCGTGACAAGAAGCTCACAAGGCTTGCCAGCAGTCTTCGCCCTTGCGACGAAAGCGGCATTGATTTCGTCCATTCCCCCTCGCTCGGCGTAGAGAATCAACGGTATTCGCAAACTCGCCGGGAAAGCCATCGGGTTTCGCAGGCGGATCTCTTCCGGGTTCGTTGTATCGAAGATGACGTGCGAGGGGTGTTCGAATTCCGACCAACTGGCCATATCCAGATACGCGCTCAAAGCCGCCGACGCCTTGTAATTCGACGGCATCATTGCCGTGAGGACGGCAAGTAAACCGCCGACGCTATGACCGGCAACGAACACGTTGTCTTTGTCAACGTACGACAGTTCTGAAACGAATCGACCGGCAGCGATAGCGTCATCAACCTCGCCATAAAACCCTTCGTAGACGCCTGGATTTCCGTTCTCCGAGCGAAGCATTGGCATCATGACCACAAATCCAGCGTCGACAAAGGGCGCAGCATCCTGCCAGTCCATCGGAGCGAACGACCATCCGCCATGCAGGTAGACGACAGCGGGCCGCGTTTTGCCTTGGCCGGGATCTTCCGACAGCCACGCCTTCAGTTTCAATTCACCAGAGGTGTAAAGAACCTCCTTGACGCCAGCCGGCGGGGTAGCTTCTTCGAATTCCTGAGGAGCTGGCCCACGGCGATTTAGTTTTGTCGTGAAACCCCGGCGCGCCTCTGCTAGATCGACACCGAAAGAATGGTCGTTGACGAGTGGTCGATCAGGTTGCGAGGAAGTGGTTGATTCGTTTTTCGTGCCATTGCAGCCGACGAATATCGCAAGCGTTGCGAGGGTGATGATCAATGGAGTTGGTTTCATGCGATCGCCTGCGAGATTATCACCGTGGTCACGGTTGTCGCCGGAGACCACGATTCAAAAAGTGAGGAAAGCACCGCCGGCGACTTCGGTGCACCATATTGTTCGAGCTTCTTCTCGTGCTCCGTGCTCCGTGCTCGTGCTCGAAGAGGCCTAGTATAGCTATCCGGCCCATTGGTCCGCAAGTTCCCGCGAACCTCTTCGATCAACGATCGGCACCGCCGCAGTTCAAACCGCCATCGAGTACGAGTACCGTCCGCCGCGGCGGACTGAGTACCGCTTCGCTGAGTACGAGTACGACGAAATCCGAGGCGATGCAATAGCAATCGTTTAACCCGCAGCCAACGGCGAGGAAGTCGCTATTTTGCACTCATGTCGTACTCCGCATCGCGACCATCCGCACCGGCTGAGAGTTGACTTCGATAAGTGTCAAGTCGATCTCAGCAGAAGAAAAATTCCGTCATGATCTCCTCGATTAGATTACGAGCACAAGTCACTTCGCCGAGCGTCTTGATTCGACGTCTCATTTTGCATTCGGCATTGGCAAACCTCAAGCTACGTTCCGCAAGTCGGCTAGAGTTGCTTTGCCACGGCGATCGAGTAGACAACCTGAATCAACCCGATACACCCTATGATTGCGCAGGTTAGATACGCTGCTTTCAGAGTAGGATAAGGGTTGACCGCCTCAGTTGCGATAAGAATCGCGATCGCTGCGGATGCAAGCACGGCCACGATACCCAAGATCCGGAGTTGGCGTGTCTTCGCAAGACGTTGAGTTGATTCTGTCATCACCATGTCTCCTCTTAGAGGTCGTTTCTATTGATAAATCAAGGGTCATTGTAATGGAACAACGAACGCCCCGAACACCAAAATAACCCCTGGTTGCCACCAAGTGACTCGGACACCAGGAAATGCCCGATCGGAAACTCGGGTGCATTTTCTGGTTCTGCCCCCCGCTTCGGAGCCGTACCGTCCGATCCAAACCAGCGGAAAACTCGTGGATGTGGCCAATTTCGCTGCCAACTTGACCAACCGCACGATGTACGCTTAAACTTACACCATGTCTAGTATAGCATACATCACCGGTGGCTTATTTCAATCGACTGTCAGGAGGGTTTTGGCATGAGTTTTCACGAGAAAAGTGCGTTGGCATGTTTGTTTTCGATCGGTTTGGTTTACGTCCCATACTTCGTCTTTGTCTTTCGATTTCCGATGGCAACACTTGGTCTGTTCTGGGTATCGGCGATTGGGTTGGTGGCTTTGTTGACAGCATTCCACATCGTTAACGCGATCGCTACACGATCGATTCGCACCACCGGTGAAATTCCGCCGGTCGACGAACTCGATCACAAAATCGAATTGAAGGCAGCGAAGTGGGCTGGCTTCATCCTGGCATTCGCCGTGGTCACATGGATACTCGTCGCCATGTACTCAATTCCCCTGATTGGTAGCAGCATCCTTGAACAAGAGCAGGCCATGAGCAGCGAAGTGTCCCCTTCAGGTTATGCCATACCAATGTTCAGGGCAATGGAAGCCGTGAATTGGCTATTTGCCGGATTTGTTTTAGCGAACATCGCCTACTATGGCGGCATTGTGTTCGGATATCGGAGAGTCGCCAGTGCGTAAGGTCTTGATATCCAATCGTATTCGCGAGTTACGCTTCCGCGCCGGCGAGATGACTCAGCAGGCTCTCGCGGATAGTGTTGGAATCACTCGTCAAACCATCATTGCGTTGGAACAAGGCAAATACTACCCATCGCTTGAGTTGGCCTTTTTGATTGCCGAGACGTTTGGCGTTGAACTACAAGAAGTCTTCCAACACCAGAACAGTTCGGGTCCACTGAAACGTTCGGCGAATCCTTCATGAGTCCACGCAAATGCCATCGATTACGAGCACCGTCCGCCGCGGCGGACTGAGCACGAGCACGACGAAATCCGATAAATGGCACGAACAATCGGGGTAACTGAGCAGGCGACGGTCCACCCAATAGCTCGGCCCCTAAAGGTCTTGCTCGAACTGTGCAAAGAAGCTCGGATCGACATCGTAGGTAGTCCGAGCGATCAGCCCCAACTCCAATGACTCGAATAGCTCGACCAGCTTTTCACCATCGACTAATTCAATTGGCGGAACACCATCCCGTCGCCGACGTGCTCAAGGAGCGGGAGCATCAGGGACTGAAAGTCAGGGATTGGCAAGTGAGTTTCCTATAAATCTTTCTGAGGAACGTCCTCGGCGTTGTTGTTGCCATTTTCTTCATCATCCAGTGATGCGAATAGATCGTCCGCAATTCCGCACAGATCGTCATCTGTCAACGGTGAAGTGGGCAATTCACCTGAGCGTCGAATCAGAGACACGACGACAGCATGCTGCTCGATGGGATCAAGCCTGTCGAAGGATTCAAGGATTTTGCTCGCGTTTTCTGTCATGGTTCACCTTGAGCATCATGATAACCCAAAGTCGGCGGCGTCGCGAGCAAGGCACGAACGCTGCCAAGACGATTGCCAGCTAGCTGACGAACCTTGGGCTCCGGTGGCTCAAGGCCACCCGGGGGCCGAGAACCGCTTCGATCCATGTGCGGCAACGCCGCAGTTCCAACAGCCATCGAGTACGAGTACCGTCCGCCGCGGCGGACTGAGTACCGCTTCGCTGAGTACGAGTACGATGAAATCCAACGCGATGCAAGAACAATCGTTTAACCCGCAGCCAACGGCGAGGAAGTCGCTATTTTGCACTCATCTCGTACTCAGCATCGCGATGTCCCTCACTCCGGGGATTTGAGTTCGACAAACGTCGTGTCGGTCCTGATCGAAGAAGGAAACCATCACGGATGCCTCGATTCGATTACGAGCACGAGCACCGTCCGCCGCGGCGGACTGAGCACGAGTACGATGAAATCCGAGGCGATGCACGAACGGACGCTCCGTAGCTGCAAGTTACGCCTCCGCCGGGCAAGCCCGACGGTAGGCTCACACAGCCGCCCGCGGCCAAGTCCAAAGCGATCCAAGCATCGTGGCTCAGCTTTCTTCGTCGCTGCGAAGTTTCGCTAAAACACTGAAATCTTCTAGCGTCGAGGTGTCTTGCACGTTCTCTTTGCCAGAAGCAATATCGCGCAAAAGCCGACGCATGATCTTGCCGCTCCGCGTCTTGGGCAACATCGTGGTAAATCGGATCTCGTCGGGGACCGCCAACGCACCGATCTCCTTGCGCACATGCTTTTTCAACTCCTCTCGGATTGACTCATCGGGCGCGTGATTCTTGAGCGTCACAAACACCGCTATCCCTTGCCCCTTGATCTCGTCAGGCCTGCCCACCGCTGCGGCTTCTGCCACCGATGGATGACTCACCAACGCGCTTTCGATCTCGATGGTGCTAAGCCTGTGTCCCGATACGTTGATCACATCGTCGATCCGACCCATGATCCAATAGTACCCGTCCTCGTCCTGACGTGCGTTGTCTCCCGTCAAGTACATGTGCGGCACTTTCTTCCAATACGTTTCCTTGAATCGCTCGTCGTCGCCCCAAACCCCACGGAGCATCCCCGGCCAAGGCTTCTCGATGCACAACATCCCTCCCTCGTTGGTCCCGACGTCGCTCAAATCCGCATGCAAAACCCTTGGCACAATCCCAGGAAGCGGCTTGGTGCACGAACCGGGTTTGCACGGAATCGCGCCAGGCAACGGGGACATCATGATCCCACCCGTCTCGGTCTGCCACCAAGTATCGACTATCGGACATCGCCCCCCACCAATCTTGTTGTAATACCACATCCACGCCTCAGGATTGATCCCCTCGCCGACACTCCCAAGCAGCCTTAAGCTCGACAAGTCGTGCTTGTCGACATGGTGATCCCCCCACTTGATGAACGCGCGAATGGCCGTCGGGGCTGTGTACAAAATGGTCACTTTGTATTTCTCGATCAGCTCCCAAAAACGGTCCTCGGCAGGCCAGTTCGGTGCCCCCTCATAGAGAACCTGAGTCGCTCCGGCCGAAAGCGGTCCATAGACGATGTAACTGTGGCCAGTGATCCAACCGCAGTCGGCCGTGCACCAAAAGATGTCCTGACCGGGCTTGTGATCAAAGACCCATTCAAACGTTCGCTTGGCATACAAGTTGTATCCGGCCGTGGTGTGCTTGATCCCTTTGGGTTTCCCCGTCGAGCCCGACGTGTAAAGAATAAAAAGGGGATCCTCACTGTCGAGCTCTACGGCCGGAAAATGATCGGGGGTATCGGCCGTGATCTCGTGCCACCAAAGATCGCGATGGGCCTGCATCGCCGGTTCGTTACCCGCCCGACGCAACACGATGCAGTGCTCGACACTCGGACTTTTGGCCAAGGCCTCGTCGACGGTTTGCTTTAGCGCAAGGAGCTTCCCTCGCCTCCATCCACCATCGGCCGTAATAACCAACTTGGCCTGCGCATCGTTATTCCGATCGGCGATAGCCTCGGCACTAAATCCACCGAATATCACCGAATGGATCGCGCCGATCCGCGCACATGCGAGCATCGCTACGGGAAGTTCTGGAACCATGGGCATGTAGATGCTCACGCGGTCTCCTTTTTTGATCCCAAGCTTGCTCAGGGCCGCAGCAAAACGGCACACGTCCTTGGTCAGGTCCGCATAAGTGATCGTGCGGGTATCGCCCGGCTCACCTTCCCAATGGAATGCAACCCGGTCGCCCCGGCCAGCTTGCACGTGCGCATCGAGGCAATTGTAGGAAACATTCGTCTTGCCACCGAGGAACCACTGCGCAACTGGCTCTTGCCAATCGAGCGTTTGTGTAAAGGGCTCGAACCAGTGCAAGTGCTCTCGGGCTTGGGCTTCCCAAAACTTTTCGGTATCGCCAATCGAGGTCTCGTAAAGAGCTTGATACGCATCCATCGACCCGATTTCGGCAGTTTGCGAAAATTCGCTACTCGGCGGAAAGACCCGCGTTTCGTTCATCACATTGGCGATTTGCTTGGGGGCTTTGGATTCAGGACTGTGCTCAGTGGCCATCGTTTTTCTCGGTTCGATGCAAAGACCAACGGGAAAGGAAAATAATCAACGAAAAAGACCTAGGGCATGTACTCTGGGACATGTAGCGATCGGACTGAATCAAAGCCCCATCGCAGGACGCTCTAGCGGCATGAATTGCGATAAGTATCGGTGGCTCTGTACCAAGGCCGATTTGCGGTTTTCCAGCGAGCCTTCATAAGCTCGATCCTCAACCTCCACGCACACCGGACCCCGATAACCCGCATCGCTCAATACCGAAAAGAACCGTCCCCAATGAACATCTCCTAAGCCAGGAAGTTTGGGGAAATGGTACAGGTTCGGATGCGCGAAAATCCCATGCTCGTCGACCAAATGGGAATCGAGCCGAACGTCCTTGGCATGCACATGATAAATCCGATCGATAAACTCTCGAATCGGCTTGAGGTAATCCATGTGCTGGAACACCAAGTGTGAGGGGTCGTAGTTGAGCCCCAAGTGAGGGCTCCCCAGATCTGAAAAGAGCCTTCGCCAAATCGCGGGCGAACTGGCGATGTTCTTTCCGCCTGGCCACTCGTCGGCCGTGAAAATCATCGGGCAATTCTCGATCCCGATGCGCACCGAGTGCTTCTCAGCAAAATCCACCAACGGCCCCCAAGTCTTGAGCATTCTGGGCCAATTGTCTTCGACACTCTTGGTATGATCGCGTCCGATGAAGGTGTTGACCTGGTGGACTCCCAATCGTCGAGCCGCTGCAATCACCTGCTTGAGATGCTCACAGCACCGTTCGGCCTCCTGAAGGTCCGAGGATAAGCAGTTCGGGTAGTAGCCCAAGCCGCTGATCTCAATCTTATGCTTGGCCAATAGCTGGTGGATTTGTGCGACATCCCTATCGCCCAACTCCTGAACATTCACGTGGGTCACACCCGCATAGCGACGATCCGCTTTGCTCGGAGGCCAACACATCAGCTCGACGGTTTGATATCCGATCGATGCGGCGAGTTCGATGACTTCCGCGAGACTCAGCTCCGGGACAATCGCGCTTACGAAACCGAGTTGCATCATGGAAAACGACGTTCTCTTAGAGTTCCAGGAAAAGACGAGCTGGATCCTCGATCACTTCTTTGATGGTCTTGAGGAACGAGACCGCTTCGCGACCGTCGATGATGCGATGATCATAGGTCAAGGCCAAGTACATCATCGGGCGAATCACAACCTGACCGTTGAGCGCAACGGGACGCTCTTGGATGGAGTGCAAGCCGAGGATCCCACTCTGAGGTGGATTGACGATCGGAGTCGACAAGAGCGAGCCATAAATACCACCGTTGCTGATGGTGAACGTCCCCCCCTCGAGATCTTCAGGCATGAGACGATTGTTCTTGGCCAAGTCGGCAAATTCCCCAATCGTACGCTCGATGTCTGCGAAACTCATCCGCTCGACATTTCGCAAAACAGGAACCACCAGCCCCTTGCCGCCACCGATCGCGATGCCGATATCGTAGTACTGTTTGTAAACGATGTTGTTTCCTCGAACCTCTGCATTGACCGCCGGGTAGCGCTTGAGAGCCTCGCATGCCGCTTTGGCGAAAAACGACATAAACCCGAGCTTCGTGCCGTGCTTTTCAAGAAAAGCGTCTTTGTATTTATTGCGAAGCTGCATGACTGGCTGCATGTCGACTTCATTGAAAGTCGTCAGCAAGGCCGCTTCGTGCTGGGCTCGTACTAGCCGTGTCGCAATCGTGCGACGGATCATGCTCATGGGCTTGATCTCCTCGCTCCGATTCTGCGAACCCTGCTGGACCGCAATCGATGTGGCCACTGGAACAACGACCGGTGCCTGAGTCGGCGATACGACGACCGGCGCGCTCGGCGGAACACTTCGACCGGTCGAAGCATTGGCGACGTCCTCCTTCAACACCCGACCACCAGGTCCCGTGCCGGGAATCGACTCAGGGGTTATCCCAAGATCCCCAGCCATACGTCGCGCCGCGGGCATCACGCGCGCATCGCCAGAAGATCCTGCCGAGGCGACCGCTGCAGATGGCGAAGTTGAGGATGGTCCTGCCGAAGGGGCCGTTACGTTGGCCGAACTCGACGCCGTTTTGGCCGCCGGTTGGAACTCCGCAATCGCTTCGCCAACGGCTGCAAACTGATCGTTAGGCTTAAGAATCCTCAAGAGAATCCCATCAACTGGGGCCGAAACCTGCACGGATGCCTTCTCGGTCTCTAGATCGACCAAGTCGGTGCCGGCGGCGACCCACTCCCCTTCCTTTTTGAGCCATTGGCTAATCTGGACTTCGGAAATGCTTTCACCAACAGCAGGTACGACGATGGGTGTCATAAAAATTACGGACAAAGGGGATCAGAGGTAGTTCATGGGTTGGCAGGCTAAATTCAACGATCCGAAATCATAGCCTAAAGGCAAATCGACTCCAACACAGGCTTCGCTTGGAAAATCAAATCGCGCGGGATAAAAACCGATCCGTCCGATCCGTCCGATCCGTCCGATGCCGACAGCTATTACAGTGCCATTTTGCGATTAATTTCCAAAAAACTCTTGATTTTAAACTAAGTGGCCTTTTGGGAACCTAGGCCGTTGCTAAACTAGGGAACTTGGCTGGACCCGGATTTGGCGGATTTTTCGTTGAGATCCTGGGCGCACTTGGGCGATGCGACAGCTTGACTTTCAACAATTTCGAGGCGATGAGGGGATTGCTTTGGTTTTCCGAGATCATGTTCCTCATCGAGCCAACGTCTCGGCAGGTCGTAGACCGGTCGGTCTTTTCGAAATTGTCTCTTCTGGCCTTGGGGGTTCGCACGAACGGATCTGTGCTGCGAACCAGGAGCGGTCTTTCTCAAAGAGTACGGAGGATTCTCAATGAAGCCATTGATTCTACGGGCAGATAGCCGAGTCACCCCCGTTGCGTTTCCCCGCAGTGTTTTCAGGCCAAAAGCTTGAAGCATTCCCACCGGCGATCAGGAAATTCAGGCTCCTTTTGATCGTCTCTCCTGTTTTGCTCTCGACCGCTTGGGTCGAGTGCTTCGAGCCTTCCTTCCCAATTTCGAGTGCTTGTATCCCTTAACCGATAGAACTTTCCAGTTATGGCGACATCATCGAAGCGACGACTGCAGACCTCAGAGACAAGGGTTTTCGGATCGGGTCGCAGTCAGTTCCCAATCCCGAACTTGACGGTGCTCCAGACGGCCTCCTACGAAGCCTTTCTCCAGGAGGATATCGCTCCTGACAAGCGGAAGAACCAGGGCCTCGAGGGGGTTTTGCGAGAAGTCTTCCCGATCACGAGCTACGATGGGACCGCTTCGCTCGAGTACTTGCGGTTCGAACTGGGCAAGCCCCGCTACACTCCGGAAGAATGCCGCCAACTGAGACTGACCTACGGCAAGCCACTGAAGGTTTGGTTGCGACTGAACCGACAGCAGCCTCTGGAAGAAGAGGTGTTTCTGGGCGATATTCCGATCATGCTCGGGGGTGGCGAATTCATCATCAACGGTGCAGAACGGGTCGTCGTAAGCCAACTTCACCGCTCTCCTGGCGTTGATTTCGTGGAGGAATCCGAAGGAACATCGGATCGAAAACTCCCATCGGCTCGCGTGATTCCCGAGCGCGGAAGTTGGATTGAAATCAATGTGACCAAAAAAGACTCCTTGCAAGTTCGGATCGACCAATCGGGCAAGTTCTCGGTGATCACCTTGTTGCGAGCCATGTCGCCCAAGTTCAGTACCAACACCGACATGCTCTCGGTTTTCTACGAGGTCAAATCGGAAAAAATCAGCGATGGGCGTTCGTTGCCCAAGATCGAAAACAAGATCGCTTGCGATGATGTTGTTTTCCCCTCGGATCACGAGCGTGCTGGTGAAATCATCGTCGAAGCCGGTCACAAGATCACCAAGGCGATCGGCGATGTGATCTGCACCTGCGGAGTCAAATCCGTCGAGGTCATGGATGCACCCAAGGTCCCTTATTTGCTCAATTCGATGGCAGAGGACAACACCGCTAGCCACGAAGAAGCCTTGCTCCGAATCTACCAGCGACTCCGACCGGGGAATCCTCCCGCTCTGGAGAAAGCCAAGCAACTGTTCCACGAGAAGTTCTTTGACGTCAACCGCTACCGACTCGGTCGTGTTGGTCGATTCCGAGTCAACCGCAAGCTCGGTTTGGCTGTTCCCGAAGACGAAATGGCTCTGCGACCCGAAGACCTCATCGCGTCGATCAAATACCTGATCGACCTTTTCGACCAAGACAGTGCAGCACGTTTCGACGACATCGACCACCTGGGAAATCGTCGATTGCGAACGATTGACGAACTGGCTTGCGAAGAACTCCGCAAAGGTTTCCTGAAACTCCGTCGCACCGTTCAAGAACGCATGAGTGTCAAGGACGTCCAGGACATGACTCCTCGGACGTTGGTCAACCAAAAGAGCATCTCGGCGGCCATCGAGTACTTCTTTGGTCGAGGGGAACTTTCGCAGGTGGTCGACCAAACCAACCCGCTATCCCAACTGACCCACGAGCGCCGGCTCTCGGCCCTCGGACCAGGCGGTTTGAATCGAAAACGAGCCGGGTTTGAGGTTCGCGACGTTCACATCTCGCACTACGGTCGAATCTGCCCGATCGAAACCCCTGAAGGTACCAACATCGGTCTGATCAGCTCCCTGTCGATCTACGCCGCGGTCGATGAATACGGGTTCCTGATCTCGCCTTATCGGAAGATCTCCGAAGGACGAGTGACCGACGATGTCGTATGGCTACGAGCCGACGAGGAGTCCGATGCCTACATCGCTCCGGCGGACTTGGCCGTCAAGGATTCGGTATTGGTTTCAGGCCCCGGTCTGATCGCACGCCACCGAAGCGATTTTGAAATCGTTGCCCCAGAAGCGGTCCAATACATGGACATCTCTCCATGCCAAATGGTCGGCGTCTCGGCCGGTTTGATCCCGTTCTTGGAGCACGACGACGCGAACCGCGCGTTGATGGGTTCGAACATGCAGCGTCAAGCCGTTCCGCTTCTGGTCGCAGAACCACCGATCGTCGGAACTGGACTGGAAAAAGAGGTGGCGAAAAACTCCTCGATGGTCGTGCGTGCACGCCGTGCCGGTAAGGTGACGTTCGTCGATGCGACCCGCATCGAAGTCGGTACCGATATCTACCATATGAAAAAGTACCAAGGTCTCAATGAACGGACTTGCTTGAATCAAAAGCCGATTATCCAAATCGGCGACAAGGTCGAAAAAGGTCAAATTATCGCCGACGGCGCCTCGACCTATTTGGGCGAATTGGCCCTCGGCAGGAACGTTCTAGTCGGCTTCATGTCCTTCGATGGTTACAACTACGAAGACGCCATCATTATCAGCGAAGAACTCGTCAAGCAGGACGTCTACACCTCGATCCACATCGAGGAATTCGACGTCGAAATCCGCGAAACGAAACTCGGCCGCGAAGAGTTCACCCGGGATATTCCCAACGTCAGCGAAAAAGCGCTTCGAAACCTCGATGAGTCTGGGATTGTCCAAGTCGGTACGTACGTTCGCCCCGGGGATATCCTTGTCGGAAAGGTCTCGCCCAAGAGCAAGACCGAGCTGACCCCCGAAGAGAAACTCCTGCACGCGATCTTCGGACGGGCCGGGGAAGACGTCAAAAACGACTCCCTCGAAGTCAGTTCAGGTGTCGAAGGGATCGTCATCGACACCCAGAAGTTCTCCCGCCGTATGAGCCTCACCGAAGAAGAACGAAAGAACTTCGAACGGGAACTCAAGCTCGTCGAAACCGAAGGCAACAAAGATATTGCGACGGCGTTTGTCGTCTTTGCCGAGGAACTTGAAAAGGCCATCGGTGGCAAGTTGACCGACGAAGATGGCACCCCGCTTACCGGCGGCCAAGATCCGAAGTATATCGCCGAGAAAGCCCAGACATTCAACCTGTCTCGCTTGCTCAATCGGCTCGATGCGGGCCTCCACGCGGAAGTCAAGAAGGTCCACAAGAACATGTGGCCCTCGGTCGAAGAAGCCCTGGATCTTCGCGATCGACGCACCAACAGCATGAAGCGAGGTGATGAACTCCGAAGCGGCGTGCTGCAGATGGTCAAGGTCTACATCGCCACCAAACGGGTCATCAGTATCGGCGATAAGATGGCCGGTCGACACGGCAACAAGGGGGTTATCTCCAAGATCCTGCCGGTCGAAGATATGCCTTTCTTGCCAGATGGCACACCGATCCAAATCATGCTCAATCCGCTGGGGGTTCCTAGCCGCATGAACGTTGGTCAAATTCTCGAAACCCACTTGGGGTGGGCCGGCGCTGCACTCGGCTTCCAAGCCATCACTCCGGTCTTCGACGGTGCATCCGAAGAAATCATCAACGATGCGCTCGAATCCGCGGGATTGCCAAGGCACGGAAAAATCCGACTCTTCGACGGTCGGACCGGCGAGGAGATGGAACAAGAGACCACCGTCGGATACATCTACATGCTCAAACTCCACCACTTGGTCGACGACAAAGTCCATGCTCGAAGCACGGGCCCTTACTCGCTGATCACCCAACAACCACTAGGTGGCAAGGCCCGCTTTGGTGGCCAACGCTTCGGGGAAATGGAAGTCTGGGCTCTGGAAGCTTACGGCGCTGCGTACATCCTCCAAGAACTCCTTACGGTCAAAAGCGACGACGTCGAAGGAAGAACCAAGATCTACGAATCGATGGTCAAAGGCGAAAACACGCTCGAGTCTGGGACTCCTGCAAGTTTCGATGTGTTGACCAACGAAATCCGAGGCCTTGCCCTAAACATGCGACTCGAAAAACGCCGGTTGTAATCCAACCCCTTTTTCATCGCTCACCCAAAACCAACATCCGATCACTCTTAGATATCCGTTCCCTGGAGCATTCCTTACATGGGTACTGTTGCCGAAGCCACTTACGATCGCGTCAACGATTACACCTCGGTCAAGATCTCCCTGGCCCGACCGCAAGACATCCGGTCCTGGTCATTCGGAGAAGTCAAAAAGCCTGAGACGATCAACTACCGAACCTACCGTCCCGAAAAAGACGGCCTGTTCTGCGAACGTATTTTTGGCCCTGAAAAGGACTGGGAATGCGCTTGCGGAAAGTACCGTGGGATGAAGTACAAAGGGATGATCTGCGACCGCTGTGGGGTCAAAGTCACCCACTCGAGAGTCCGTCGCAAACGCATGGGACATATCGAACTAGCGGCCCCTGTAGCGCACATCTGGTTCTTCAAGGCCATGCCAAGCCGCCTTGGTAATCTGCTCGAAATGAAAACCACAAGCTTGGAAAAGGTGATCTACTTCCAAGACTATGTGGTCATTAATCCAGGTACCACCGATCTGGAAGCACAACAACTCCTGACCGAAGAAGAGTACCGACAAGCCCGGGCCCAACACGGCGATGCTTTCGAAGCCGATATGGGTGCCGAAGCCGTCCGCAAGCTTCTCCAAAATCTCGACCTGATCAAACTCTCCGAAGTCCTCCGAACAGAACTCCAAGAGACCAGTAGCAAACAACGCAAAAAGGAATTGATCAATCGACTCAAGCTCGTCGAATCGATCCGAGATAGCGAAAATCGTCCCGAGTGGATGATCCTCGACGTTATCCCCGTCATTCCTCCTGACCTGCGACCACTGGTTCTCCTCGATAGCGGGAACTTCGCAACCTCCGACCTAAACGATCTGTACCGACGGATCATCAACCGCAACAACCGATTGCGCAAACTGGTCGATCTCAACGCGCCAGAAGTCATCATCCGCAACGAAAAACGAATGCTCCAGCAGTCGGTCGATGCTCTGTTTGACAACGGTCGATGCAAACGCCCAGTTCTCGGGAGCAGCAACCGTCCATTGAAGTCCCTGACGGACATGATCAAAGGCAAGCAGGGTCGGTTCCGCGAAAATCTTCTCGGAAAACGAGTCGACTACTCGGCCCGCTCGGTGATCGTCGTCGGACCACGCCTGCGTCTCCACCAGTGCGGATTGCCCAAGAAAATCGCTCTGGAACTCTACCAGCCGTTTATCATCCGAAAACTCAAAGACCTCGGGCATGCCGACACGATCAAGTCCGCAAAGAAGATGCTCGAACGCAAAGATGACGAAGTTTGGGATATCCTCGAACAAGTCATTCGCAACCACCCCGTGCTTTTGAACCGAGCCCCGACGCTCCACCGAATGGGTATCCAAGCCTTCGAACCAACACTCGTCGAAGGCAATGCCATCCACCTTCACCCCCTGGTCTGCAAAGGTTTCAACGCGGACTTCGACGGTGACCAAATGGCTGTTCACTTGCCCCTGTCGATCGAAGCCCAAGTGGAAGCTCACACGCTGATGATGAGCACCCACAACATCTTCGCACCGAGCAACGGCAAGCCGATCATGAGCCCCTCGCAGGACACGGTCATGGGTTGCAATTACATCACCATCATGCTCGCGGATCAAAAAGGCGAAGGCATGACCTTCTCCAATCCAACCGAAGCCGATTACGCGTACAACGTCGGCAAAATCGCATTGCACGCGAAAATCAAAGTCCGATTGCCCAAGGGCCAAAAGCTCAAGAGCGGTGAACCCACGGTCCCCGGTGGACGCATCGTCGAGACGACCTACGGACGTATCCTCTTTAATTCCATCCTTCCCCAAGGTATGGACTTTTACAACCAATCGCTCCGATCGAGCGACCTGGCGATGGTCATCAGCGACTGCTACCAGTTGCTGGGCCGACGCGCTACGATCCAGTTGCTCGATGATATGAACCAACTCGGGTTCCGCGAATCGACCCACAGCGGACTGTCCTTCGGTGCCGATGACCTCGTGACCCCCGATACCAAAGCTCGGCACATCACCGATGCAGATAAAAAAGTCATGACGTTCCAAAAGAACTACCTCAAGGGGGTTATGACTGCTCAAGAACGCTACAACCAAGTTCTCGATGCCTGGACGGCCGCTCGCGAAGCGATCACCAAGGACATGCTCGCGGCCATGGAGACCGACCAGCACCGAGGTCCATGGTACGTCAACCCCGTGTTCTTGATGGCATCCTCCGGTGCTCGAGGTGGTATCGAACAGATCCGACAGCTCGCAGGTATGCGGGGACTCATGGCCAAGCCAACCGGCGAAATCATCGAAACGCCCATCAAGTCGAACTTCCGAGAAGGCCTATCGGTTCTTGAGTACTTCAGCTCCACACACGGTGCACGCAAAGGTCTTGCCGATACGGCTCTAAAAACCGCCGACTCCGGATACTTGACCCGTAAACTCGCCGACGTCGCCCAAAACGTTGTAATCACCTTGCACGATTGCGGGACCAACAAGGGGATCACCAAGGGTGTGATTTACCGAGGTGAGAAAGTCGAAGTCCGACTCATCGAGTCGATCACTGGTCGTGTCAGCCGACAAAATATCGTCAACCTCATCACCTCCGAGACCATCGTCGAAGAGAACCAGATGATCTCCCGCGCCGTAGCCCACAAAATCGAAGAGATGGGGCTCGAGAAAATCCAAGTCCGCTCGCCGATGACCTGCGATGCTCCCTTGGGTGTCTGCCGCGCCTGCTACGGCATGGACATGAGCACCGGAGCCGTGGTCGAAGAAGGCATGGCCGTCGGTATCATCGCCGCACAAAGTATCGGTGAACCCGGTACTCAGCTAACCATGCGTACCTTCCACATCGGTGGTGCCGCAGGTACCACCATGGAAGAAAGCGACATCAAGTCCAAGAAGGGCGGGATCGTCAAGTACATCAAAATGCGCTTCGTGCGAAACGATAACGGAGAAGACGTCGTTCTGACCCGGAATTGCGAAATCGCTGTCGTCGATGCCCGTGGACGGGAACTCGAACGCTACGAAATCCCCGTCGGTGCACGACTCTTGGTCACCGAAAATCAGGAAATCCCCAAAGCCCAGGTCCTCTGCGAATGGAACCCTCACAAGATCCCCATCCTGGCGACCGCAAGCGGTAAAGTTAGCTTCGTCGATATCTCCGAAGGCGAAACGCTCAAGGTCGAGAAAGACCCAAGCGGCAACATCCGCCGAAGCATCATGGACTCGCGTGGGAAATTCCATCCGCAAATCGTTCTCGAAGATGCAGACGGAAAAGCAGTCGATGTGCACTACCTGCCCGATAAGGCGGTAATCAACGTCACCGAAGGCAAGAAGGTCAACGCAGGTACCGAACTTGCGGAAATGCCACGCGAAGCCACCGGCGTCCGAGACATCACCGGGGGTCTGCCACGCATCACCGAAATCTTCGAAGCTCGAAAACCCAAAGATCCTGCCGTCGTCGCAGAAATCGATGGAACCGTCGAAATCTCCAAAGATCGTAAACGGGGCAAGCGATCGATCCTCGTCAAGAGCGACAGCGGTGAGGAAATCGAACACCTCGTCCCACCAGGAAAACGATTCCTGGTCCACTCAGGCGACATCGTGAAGGCCGGACAAGCTCTCGTAGAAGGACCTCTGGTCCCCCACGATATCTTGCGAGTCAGCGGCGAAGAAGCCGTTCAACAGTACCTGCTCCACGAAGTCCAACAGGTCTACCGTTCGCAACGAGTGGAAATCAACGACAAACACGTCGAGATCATCATCGCTCGAATGCTCCGAAAAGTAAAAATCACCAACCCAGGTGACACTAGCCTCCTGGCTGGATTGGTCATGGACCGCTTCGACTTCAAGAAACACAACGACCATATCGCCAAGTGCATCCGAGTCACCGATCCAGGTGATACTCAGTTCGCCCTCGGTACCATCGTGCCAAAGGAAGAATTCGATACGGCAAACGCCCAAAGTGAAGGACTCGGAGGCAAGGGAGCCAAGGGCAAGAAGCCCAAGCCCGCGCAAGCCGAAGTCCAATTGCTAGGGATCACCAAAGCAGCCGTCCAAAGCAATAGCTTTATCTCGGCAGCTAGCTTCCAAGAGACCACGAAAGTCCTCACCGAAGCGGCACTTGCCGGTAAAGTCGACCGATTGGTAGGTCTCAAAGAGAACGTAATCCTAGGACACCTGATCCCAGCCGGTACCGGTTTTAGGATCTTCCAGGAATCCGAAGTCTCTTATCGCAAGGAAGCTCTCGAAGACCTCGTCAATCGCGGAGCGGCGATCGCCGAACAGCAAAACTATCCTCTCTTGAACCAAGCCCCTCAGTCGGCTCCCGAGGAAATTCAAATCCCCGAACCGCCTGCCAGCCAGGCACAGGTCCCCCCCTCGGATGCTCCTGCATTCGAGGAATAGATCAAGCAAGAGTCGATCATCACACCAAGGATAACCTTGGCATGAGACAGTTCCCGTGGATCTAGAGTCCGATTTTCAATGGCTAGCCTCGTCCAGCACGGACCAGGCTTGGGCCTATTGCAAAAACGAGGATTCCTTCCCCAGGGCCAGTCTTGCAAAACTCGGGCTATCGACAGACCAATCGCTCTGGCTCCAAACGCAAATGGACTTTGCGCTCGGTCCAGCCAAACGGAAAGTCGACCAACCCTGGAACTGGTTCTGGACCAAGATCCTCTTGGAACAAGCCTCCGATCAATGGGTCGCCGAACAGACAGCAGAGGATTTCCCCAAAGGAATTCAAGTCGTCGATGGATGTTGCGGTGCAGGGGTCGATTCGATCGCCCTGGCTCAGTACCTTAAACCCTCGAGCGAATCTTCCGAGACGGTCCTGCCCATCGATGCATCCGGTTTGGCTTGCCAACTGACCCGCTGGAACGCGCGTCAAAACGGATTGGTTTTGAACCCTCGACATGCTCGCTTCGAAGAGTTCGATTTACCCGCCCAAGCTTGGCTTCACCTCGATCCGGACCGCAGAGCCTCGGGTCGGACCGTCGATGTCTATGCGACCGAACCGAGCTGGACGACGATCGCGGCTCGAATCGACCAGGCCCCCGGAGCGTCTGTCAAATCGGCTCCCGGTTTCCAACCCCATGCAGACTTTTCATGGGGTGAATGTGGCGCACCGGATGCCAGACGATGGATATCTCGGGACGGAACGGTTCGACAGCAACGACTCTATTGGAGAATCCCCCGATGGGAAAATGCAGCGAGGATCGCAAGCGGATTTCGCAAAGCAAGCGGTTGGCATCATGAAGTTTTCGATGAGGAGATCCTCGATGACTCCGAGCGGTATCTCCGAATTCTCCATGAACGCTCTGAAATCCAAGTCGGATCCTATGTCGCTGACCATGATCCCGCCTTGAGAGCCGCAGGTTGCGTCGTGGCCTTGGCTGGCCGTTTGCAGATGAAAGTCCTGGGCAACGAGTTCGGCTATTGCTCAGCAAATCAGCCCGTAGCGCACCCGATGCTTCGCTGGTTTCGCGTCTTGGATCTGCTCCCCATGGATCGAAAGAAGGTTCGAGCCATGTCGCGCAGCATGCCTTTTGCAACTTGGGAACTCAAAAGCAGAAATGTCGATGTCGACCTGATCCAACTGCGGAAAGAACTGCACATCGACAAGAACTCCCCGCGCGCAGGCTCGTTGCTGATCACCAAACTCGGTAAACAACACATCTGCATGGTCTGTGAGGAGATCCTGACATGAATGGAATATTCATCACCGGAACCGACACCGAAGTCGGAAAAACATTCTTCGTCTGCCAGTATGCAAAAAAATTGATCGGGCAGGGAATTCGCGTCGGGGTTTACAAGCCCGTCGCCAGCGGCCTGAGAAGAGAAGACATCCGAAGCGATGCATCGCAATTGAAAAGATCGCTCGGTTGGTCCGGAGCGAATATTGCACTCGAGCGAATCAATCCGCAATGCTTTCTAGCACCGTTGGCACCTCCTCTTGCAGCCCAAGCCCAACAGCAGACCGTCGACCAAGAGCTCCTCATCCGAGGAGCCCGGGACTGGGTCGACGACTGCCAGCTCCTGCTGGTCGAAGGGGCAGGCGGCCTGCTCTCACCGATCTCATGGTCCATGACCAACGCGGACCTAGCCATGCAATTGGGATTCCCACTGATCGTCGTGGCCGAAAACAGACTCGGTTGCGTCCACCAAATCCTCGCCACGGTCAAGGTTGCGCTCAGCTACCAGATGACCGTGCAAGCCGTGGTCCTAAACCATGTCCACGCCATTCCACTCGGGCCAGAAACTCATGAATCAGCAACCGTGCATAACCGCCGTTTGCTCGAGCCATTCCTGCGAGCCATAAACCCTGAAATTGAGATTTGGGAACAACCGCACCTACAGACCGGGCTTCCGGCATAAGCGAAACTACCTGTTTTCACCGATCGGACCCAATCGGGGATTGATTCTTTGTGGAAATTGGACACCAATGCGATCATAATCCAGCAACTTGACTCTCTACTCTGCGGATCGACAGCATGTTTTATTGGATCTATGACATTCCGAGCACGACTCTAGCGCTGATTATCACCGGCGCCTTCGTAGGCTTCAGCTGGATCGGTGCAATACTCATACGCCCGATCCTGCGTGCATTTTTGCGCAAGCGAGCTGATATCAACGATCTGATTGGGTATATGCTCTCGTGCTTTGGTGTCTTCTACGGCCTGCTCCTGGGATTGCTGGCCGTGGCAGCCTACCAAAACTTCAGCAGCGTCGAGACGATCGTCTCAAAGGAAGCGTCGGCCCTCTCGGCGCTGTCAAGAGACGTCAGCGCCTACCCCGAACCCGATCGTACTAACCTTATTTGGTTGCTCCGAGATTACACGAGATATGTCGTTCACTACGCATGGCCCTCGCAGCAAAAGGGAATCGTTCCTCAAGAAGGAAACACGCGGATGATCGCATTCCATGAGCAACTCATCCGTTTTGAACCCCAAACTCCCGGGCAAGAAATCCTGCATGCAGAAGCCCTACGGCAGTTCAACAACTATCTCGAAGCACGCCGGATGCGACTCTTTTCAGTAACCACCTCGATTCCGGGTGTGATGTGGGCCGTCGTACTCGTCGGCGCCTTGATGAACATCGCTCTGATCTGGATGTTCGACATGAAACTCACCAACCACCTGTTCCTAGGCGGAATCCTATCTGCCTTCATGGGGTTGATGATTTTCCTTATCGCCTCTCTAGACAACCCATTTCGGGGTGAATTGAGCATCTCCCCTGCTCCTTTTGAAGACATCCTTACGCATTTGATGGAAGAGTAGCGTTCATGCATCCTAGATACGCATTGCCGTCGATGAAAACCGCGTTGGGCTTGGCGCTGATCTTCACATGGACCTGCAACCTGGGCTGCGAACAGCTCAGCAAGACGATCGGTGCTTTGACCAAACCCAAAGAGACCAAGAAGACTATCAAGCTTGGGATCCTCCATTCCCAAACCGGATCGATGGGAATGAACGAGATGTCTCTGAGGCATGCGGAAGTACTTGCCATTGAGGAAATCAATGACAGCGGCGAATTTCCCAAGGCCGAGTTCGTCCCGGTGGTCAAAGACGGTCGCTCCAAAAGCGATCACTTCCGCCGCAGAGCTCGCGATTTGATCGATATCGAAAAAGTTGATGTCATCTTCGGTTGCTGGACGAGCCTACACCGCAAAGCGGTTATCGATGAAATGGACAATCCATCGGATTTGTTTCGCCCCGTTGGTTTCGTTGGGAATATCAGCACCAACCGCCACGAACCGCTTCTGTTCTACCCCCTGCAATACGAAGGCTTCGAAGCCAACCGAAACGTGTTTTATTTCGGCAGCACTCCCAACCAACAAATCCTTCCTGCAATCGATTGGTTTTTGTCCGACCAAGGAGGAAAACGCCAAAAAATCTACCTGATCGGCTCGGATTATCTCTTCCCTCGAATGGCAAATTACATCGTCAAGAAATACCTCGAATCGCGCGGTGTCGAAGTGATCGACGAAGTCTATCTGCCGCTTGGCCATAGGGAATTTGGCGATGCAATTCTCAAGATCCAGCAAAAGTCCCCGGATCTGATCCTCAGCACCATCAACGGCGATAGCAACCGCCCCTTCTATGAACAACTATTTAAGTTGGGGATTCGAGCCGAGACCCTTCCAGTACTTGCGACTAGCGTCGCCGAAGACGAACTGCGCCGAATCCCTCCCGAGTTCGTCCAAGGACACTATGCGGCTTGGAGCTATTTCCAATCCCTCGATACCCCTGATAACAAAAAGTTCGTAAAAATCTTCAAAAAGAACTACGGTCTAGATCGAGTCGTCGACGATCCGATGGAGGCCGCCTACACCCAAGTCATGGTCTGGAAAGAGGCCTACAAACGTGCGAACTCCTCCGATCCAGTCAAGATCCGCGAGGTGCTCGAAAAAGGCCTGGAATTTGATGCACCCGGAGGCCTAATCAGGGTCGATCCAAAAACACACCACATGTACAAGAAATTCCGACTCGGACAAATCCAATCCGACCGGCAATTCAAAATCATCTACGAATCCAAAGACCTGATCGCTCCAGACCCGTTCCCTGCTTTCGCATTCCCCGGTTGGGAATGCGACTGGACCAAAGGGGGATTGACCAAAGGTCCAATTCCAAATGTCGGCCTCTGATCCTTCTAGCGATCCTGCTCTCACTCGGAGGGGACCAGCCTCAAAAACGCGATCAAGTCGTTGAGCCCCGAGGGATCGAGTTCCTTGAGCAACCCGTCGGGCATGAGCGACTTGCCCGAACTCTTCCACTCATCGATCTGACTCCGCTCAATCGATAAGCTCTGATTCTGCGCCGTCTGGATCGTAATCTGTTCCTGACTCGATCGGATCAATATCCCTGCGGCTACCTCACCATCCTTGGTCCGAATCTGCTGCTGCTCATACTTAGGATCCATTTCGCGACTCGGCTCGGCAATAGCCAGCCCGATCGCTTCGTTAGGACGAACTCGATAGGAGTCCAAGGCAGGACCAATCTGGATCCCGATGTCCATGACTCGATGGCACGAGGCGCACAGTTTGCGAAAGTGCTCCTGGCCCTCTTTGGCATTCCCGGGTTGCTCCCAGGCCTCGCGGTACTTGCTCGCAACGCTCTCCCAGGAAACCTCCGATACCGGTGACAATCTCTGCGCTCGTTTCTTGATCCCTTCGGTCGGGAACGCTCTGAGCGCCTGCCACACCCACGCGGGAGTAGTGGGCAATCCCGCGGAAGTCCCCAAACTGGTTTCCTCAAGTCGATCGAGCAAGAGCTTGGCTCCTTGCTCGTTTCGAATCAGTGCCTTGAAGATCGATTGCTCGATCAGAGGATTCGAACCGTCGAGATACTTCAGAGCTATCTGCTGCAAGGCAGGCTGGCTAGGTACCCATGACTCAATCACCTCGTTCTGGATCGATGTCGAAGCGCACTGGCTCAGTACCCGAACCAAAATCTCCTGACGTTCCGCGATCGGGAGTGTTCCGAGCAATCGAATCGCACTGGAACGTTCGGAGTCGCTTTGGCCCAGATCGGCCTCGGCTTGACGATCTGTTCGGCCCGACTCCAATGCCGCCTGCATCCGCGGCACAAGCTGCTTCGATGCCAATTGACTCAACCGTTGGAACGCTTCGCTTCCCTCTGCAAGGATGCGACGCTCGGACAAACGCCCAAGGGCCTCGGTTGCAACTCGCGACTGCTCCGGACTCAAATCCTGAGATTCCCATCGATCCAATACCTCGACCAAATCGCCCTGTTGATGCATTTGAAAGAGAATCGCATCGAGCAGAGGATTCGCCTGCGGGAATCGCCCGAAAAAGCTCAACCAATCCTCCCGCTCCCATAAAATCTTGGCTGACTTTCCACGAATCGCAACCTCGATCCCAGCTCGCAATTCGTCGCAGGCAAGAACACCAGGGGCTTTCCGCTTGAGCCAACCGGCAAAAACAGCAACGCGATCCTGCTCCTTGGGAACCAACAACAAACTCCGCACCGCCATGGCCATCTGGACCTCAAGATCCAATTCTCGCAACATGGCCGCCTGGATACGATCCGAATCCTCTTGAACCAACTCAGAGGTGATCTCTCCGAGCCGATTTGCGTAAACCCAAGCCCACAGACGCACATGGACCGCCGGATCCTCGATCGCTCGCATCCATGTCGGTTTGTCCAATCCATTGGGCATCGCCGACAAAACCGACAACGCATAAAGCCTTGCCAAATCCCGCTGACTCGAGGCCACCGTTTCACGGCACGCCCTAACCGCTTGAGGGTCTTGTCGCTCGACGAGCAATTGGCTGGCCGTCTCGCGATGCCATCCATTGGGATGATCGAGTTGACCTACAAGTTGCTCGGTGCTCAATTTCGCTAAATCGAATCGATCGCGTCGAATAGGTCTGTCGGTGGCTTTGACCCGCCATATACGCCCAAGCTCCCTTCCGGACGTCAAATCCACCTGGCTCTTGATGGGCTCGGGGATGCTCTTGGGATGCTCGATGGTCTCGCGAGCCATGTCGACAATGTACAGACAACCATCAGGACCGTTGGAAAACTGGACCGGACGAAACCAAGTATCCTTGCTGCGGAGAAATTCCCCCTGCGAATCGATCCGCTGACCTTGCGAATAAACTCCACTTCGAACCAGTCGCTTACGATGAACGAGATTGCTCCCCACATCGGCGATAAACGCCAACGGAGTCTCGCTCGCAGGCCACTGATCTCCATCGTAAATCGTGACTCCTGTCGCCGATGTGAAATAGCCACTGGCCCTGCCTTGACCCTCGAGAATTCCAGTCGAGACGCCAGCGAGCCGCATTTGTGTACGTATCGTCCGCCAAGATTCCACAGGCGAAACACGAAACACCTCTGCTTGCGGACCGTCCAGAGCCACCGACCTTCTCCATGCTACCGTCTTGGATAGACTCGCATCGGTTAATTCAGGCAAATACCACGCGACGACTTGCTGCAGATGATCGCTGTTGCTCGTCACAAAGCGATCCCCCCAGGGACTGAAATCCATTCCATGTTGACCGTACCCTACCACCGTCGAGACCTTACCGCTGACAACGTCCCAAGCGATGTCTCGACCCGAAACACCGTAAGGGCTCGAGGGCAAACTCAGATTGCTGCCCGGACTCGTGATGAGCTGACCACCATTGGAACTGGTCGATAAATGCATCCGACCGTCGAGCCCCCAGCGAAAGGAATTGGCTAACCCCTGGACGTTTTGCCGTCCGAGTCCCTCGAGCAATGGCTGGGATGTCCATGTCCCTTTCGGGTCCGACGTAGGTTGACCTGCCCGAAACTCCAGCACCAACGGAGCTGCCGCCACCCATGTCCGCCCATTCAACGTCGCTAAGGCCGTAGGCCATGACAAATGCTCTGCGATCACCTCGGCTCGATCCATTCGTCCGTCACTATCGGTGTCCGTCAGCTTGGACAATCTCCCAAGCGCGTCGTTTTCTTGCTCGCTGTAGTCGACCATCTCGACGACCCAAAGCGCCCCCGAAGCATCGAAGGATATGGCCACCGGACTTTGAATCAATGGCTCACTGGCCACCAACTCGACCTCAAAGCCAGGTTGCACCTCAATCGCAGCCCGGACATCATCGAGCGACAATGGGGCGATGCGTTCGACTTTTGTATCGCTGATCTTTTGGAATGCGATCGCGTTAGGACCCAAGCTGGTTCCGAAAACAATCGCAAAGACCGATTTTGAAAATCCACTGCCTAGAATATGTCGCTTCATTTGGATCCCCCTTCGACGGGGCTGGAGAATAGGAACTCTAAGGCGATCGGTAATCGGCGGGCCCAGGCTGCCTCATGGTGCTTGGCCTCCGAATCGATCATGGTTCGAACTTCGATTCGCTCGCGATGGTGCTGCTCGAGCGCTTTGGCCAACTGCTCGGTCTGCTCGACGGCTTGGACTTGCCCTCGGTCGCTCTTGCCCTCCCTCGTACCGATATCCAACCATAGTCGCTGCTTGCCGCCGAAAGCCTGATCGCTCGGGGGCTGGCTGTACTGTTGTACCGTATACCCCTGTCCCCAAAACAAAGAGGGGGACATCGCCGCTCCTTTTCCGAAGACTTCGGGATGCGTCCTGAGCGCATGCAATACCAACACCCCACCCAACGACGAACCTACAATCGCCGTCGTTTCGGCGCTTTTGAGCGTGCGGAACTCCCGATCGATCCACGGTTTGAGTTCTGTCACGAGAAATCGCAAATACTCATCGGCCTTTCCTCCCACGGGCTTGCCGGAGACCTCATCGACCACCGGGGTGTACTCATCAAACCGATCCTTGGTATTGTCGATTCCCACGAGAATCAATGGAAGATTCGCCGGACCATTTGCCAAGGCTCGCGCCGTTTCATCTGCCTCCCATTCCACACCAAATGCGGCCCGCTGCCGATCGAATAAATTCTGCCCATCAAGGCAATAGACCACCGGAAAACCTTCATGCACACGGTCGCGATACTGCGGGGGCAACCATACGGTGACGCGTCGTTTGGCCCCCAAAACTTCACTCGCAAAGTCCATCCAACGCAGGTCCCCGGTTGCCGTAGAACTCGGGGACGACTTAGGAATCGCCCAGCTAGCTATCGCAACACGAACCGTTTCGGGCCCGCGCACTGACAACAAACGATTTTGAATCTCAGCCCCCTGAGGCGTCTTCTCAACCGTCGCCCAACTCCCTCGCGTGAACTTGTACTCGACTCGCGTTCCAATCGGCAACTCGACGTCGGCTCGATAAGTCCCATCCTCCTGCTTGGCCATTTCAAACGCGTTCGGCTGCCAAGGTCCAAACGCGTCGATGCTCCCGGCGATGTAGACCTTAGAACTCTCTGGGGTTCCCTCGGGGACCGTTACCTGCCAAGTGACTTTTACCGTGGAACTCTTGGCGGAATCAGACTTCGCTCCAGAAGCTTGTTGCGCGCAGGCCAGGGGGAGCAAGCCCGCCATCAAACACCAAAAACCAATCATCGTACCGACATTCAATTTCCAATGCACTGAACCATTCGGTAGCTTCGAACGCATTCCTATCAATGGCTTATCCCCCAATCAAATCCGAATCTATTGGCCGATTGTACCCTCATGCAGCGTTCGAAATTATAACTTATCTAGCCCCCTTACTTCCGTCGCCACCACTGGTTTTTCTCGATCGCTAGTTTGGTGATCCAAGGCTCGATATCCCTGGCAAAACGAGCCGCATCGACCGCATAGCCCGCCGTTGGCTTCAGCCCGGGACCGACAACGTCACGCCAATAACCGTTGAACCGCTCCATCAGCGATTCTCTAGCCCATTTGGCGACCATCGACGCCGCAGCGGGCGGGAAAAGCGAATCCCCATGAACTTGGAAACGGATCGATGTCGCAATACCCGCATGACGCATCGAATAGAGACTCGTTTTTGGGCTCTCGCCGATCACCGAACAAAAGGGAACCTGCGACTCCCGGTGCGATCGCTCATACGTCTGCGATATGAGCCCCGCATATTTCTTGCGCCCGCCCTGACGATCGCAATAGATTTCGATCCCCTTGAACGAATGGAAATCCATGCACTCGCCTAGGACCTTCCAGGCCAATTCCAAGCTGATGTGTCCTAGCACATCGGATTTGTTGCCGAGTCGATCTACGCACTCGTTGAAATAGGCTTCGTCGAGTATCCTCAGTCGAAAACCGATCAGCCGAACTCCTAACTTCCGAAGCTTCTCCCTGGCGAAACGACAACTCGCTTCGGAGTTCCAGTCGACTTGATCGGCTCGACCAAGGCCCTTGGCGGGATTGATGCAGCGGTACCAGGGATGGGATTCAACGCGCGATAGATCCTCCTGTGCTAGTCGACCTAGCTCGAACCAAGGGCGTTTCTCGGAGGGCTTGCCCTCGAAAATCGACTCGAAAAAACGCAGGGCAAAGTTCAGCCCCGCCAATCCTTTTCCCGATTGGTAGATCTTCTTCGAATCCCCAAAAGGAACAAAAGCACTTCTGGATGTCCAACTGGCCGCTTGAAACTCCGGTGCGAATGCTTCGAGTCCATCGAGTACCTCCAGACGCGACTCGACGGCCCAGGCACTCACCGCGATGACCAAAGGCCCAAGGTTCGGGCCGTAGCCAGCCTCGTCGACCCCTAACACCAATCGCATCAGAAACCTCGCTCCTTGGCTTCCTGCTTCTTCGGAGGCTTGTCCGAATTGAACATCTTAAACGGCAAACTATAGATGTCGAAGTTGAGCTTCGGTAGACCACCAGATTTCTCGGTGGACTCCTGACCGTTGGCCGTTTTGACCGGCAGGAGCTCCATATCCAAATGACCCACTACAACCAATCGTTCAGGTAGCTGAGTCAGATGCAAAGCCCCTCCACGAAACCACTCGAGCCAACCGCATCGGTACCCCTCAGGGGGCACGGTATGCAAGGTGTCAAAGCCAACGGTCGAACGATGCGATCCTGGAGCGAGCGATAGGGACTCGGGCCACCCCGTCGTCTCCCAAAGCCCATCCTTCAATCGGTACTCTCCGTTGAGCGTGCATTGCAATTTCGCATCGAGCAACTCCTCGCTGACGACCTTGGCCCGATCGGCCTCGAGCCCAAGTTGCTGGCCTACCGCATCGAGCAAAAACAAGTTGCCCCGAGTCGCCTGAGCGGCTTGCCTGAACCCAAGCGTATTGAACCACCCAGCGACCCGACTTTCGGCTATGTTTCCGACCCTCAATCGCCCTTGTGCTACATCGTCGGCCGGAATCATTCGAACCAACGATGCACAGACTTCCAAAATCTCACGGTGGAACGACAGGATACTAAAGCCCTCCATCTGCCAACGCCAAATCCCAATGAAGGTCTTCGAGAATCCAGTCGCGTCGGGCAATCCGCCCCCAAGACCTAACGGAAGACTATCGAGGAACCCCGGCTTAGGCCAAGCTCCCAAATAGACAGGAAGGGACTTCAAGAGCCCAAGCGTCGCAAAAAGCCCCTTGGTCTCTTCCGGAAAAGGCAATTCGATATCCTTCAATCCCGAAAATAGAATGTGATTGGGCACCGTATTTTTTCCAAAACCGTTCCCTCGCATGTGGAGCTGTACGTTGACAACATCATCTGAAGGCAATTGAACTTGCTGTTCGACAGGTGGGGCAAGGAGCAGACTCATCCAACCGTACTTGTCGCTCCCTAGAGGTGCGATATACGCCTCGATGGCCACCCGCTCTGCCTTTGGGTTCTCCGGGTGCTCATAACGGCGCAACCCAAACATCAACGGATCGGTCTGCTGCCAATCCTTGGTGTAAAACTCCGTCGATTCGCGATACTCGGCGGATTCCTCTGGGGTGCAGTCCACCAATGGGACATCGACAATTGGCAAAAAACTACCTCGCCGCCCTCGCACCGAATCGTACCAGCCCCCTTGAAAACGGATCGTTTCGGAACCATCGACCCTTTGCTGAAACCATCGTGGCAAATACCCCTGACCGATAAGGTAGTCCATCTGATCTCCTGGAAGCCAATCCGGAGGAATCGAGTCCGTTTTGCTCTTGCCTTTGTGGATCCCACGAAGCCCTCGTGTCTGCTCGTTCTTGGCTACGATGCTTGCAAGTTCGGCATTCTCGAGCGCTGCGACGGCCCGCATGCGCCTCTTGAGTTCGATCTGATATCGGGGCGAAACAAGATTCTGAAAAAACTCGGACGAAAAATAAGCGAACACGTCATAGTCGTGCTCTTCGGGCATCATCAGTCGAGCAAACCGAAACGCTGGCAACTGAGCCATCGACTCCCCTGTTTTTTGGACCTCAAGGAATCGTCGGGCTAACTCTCGACTCGATGTGATAAAAACATAAGGCTCGGAGAGGACCATGAACGACCGGACAGAGTGATCCGGAGCGCTCAGAAACGATACGTTCTGCCCCTCGATCAACTCCTCCCGCAATTTGCCCCCCTGAGGTTCGATCTTTTCGAACGTCGCGAGCCGCTCTTGCTCGAAGGACGATTTGAGTAAACCGAAGTTCTTCGCCTCAAAAACGACCCCCATCGTCGGACCGTCTTGCAAATAGAGGTCGTATCCAACGAAGGCCATATCCGAGATGACCGCATCACCAAAGAGCTTGCTGATCGTATTCATCTTGGTGTTGAGCAACCGCTCAACCCGCTCAGTGCTCTCGTAATTGTAGCCCCGCATCAAAGCAAGCTGCGCGATGTCCCCACCGCGTGACTCACTGAGCTTCTGAAACCACAAGTAATTTTGAAAGGATCCAAAACGGATGTAAAAGCACTCCGAAGGTACCACCTTGGCAATCGGCTCGATCGCAATGGCGTCCAAGCTCTGGCCTGCACGAAGCGACGGAATCGGATGGGTTTGCCATCGAGGTGGCTGAGGTATCGCCACACGCCTAGACGTGTCCGCTACACTCACCGTCAACTGCTCATTGCGCAATCGATCCCGCAACGACTCGGACCCTGCGATCAATTCCAACGTCGAAGTCGGGTCATTGGGCTTGCTCAAAATCGTCGGTTTGGGCTGCTCTAAGTCTGGAATCGGAAAACCGAAGCGATTCGCAAGCGAATAAACCAAGTACCTTTCGACAAGACTCGGGTAGTCGCTCCGGACTATCTGACGCTTGGCTTGCTCGACATAACTGGTCCACCACTGATCGAGCAGCAGATTCCAACGATTGGGGGTCGCTCCATCGATCCGACGCTCGTCGAGCAATCTGGGCACCAGTTCGATCGTCTGCTGAACCTCTCCGTCGAGCTGAATCGTCAACGGTGCCTCGCCAACAAATAGGAAATGAATCCTCACATGCTCCAGAGGATCGATCGTATCTCGCAATCGCTCGACCGCTTTCCGCAATCGCTTCAATACCGATCCATCCCCAATCCTTCGCGATGGGGGGCCGTTTGGATCCTCGGTCCCCGATCTGACGACCGGTTCGGAGTCGATCGAGACGATCTCAATCGCAGGATAAAAAATTCGCTGATCCTTCTCTGTCGCAACCACTCGAACCGTCGCATCCGAAGCAACTTGCCCTGCACCGATGAGAATCTGCCCGACTCCTATTCCCGGATAAGGACCCTCTTGGGTGTGGAGGATCGCTACACCCCGATTGGTCGTCGCGACCTGCGATACTCGGTTCGGCCGATCCGTAAGCTGCTCCTGAGCTTGTGTGGATTCCACTAGCCCGCAAGCGCATCCGATGAATACCACAAGTGTAATGAGTCGGCTGACGGTCCAATGTCGCATCGAAGGTACTCCTAAACTAGTAACGAGCGGCCGGTGCCGAAACCGTACGGCCTAAACTCTCAAGCGTCGAGGCAACGGCTTGATTCATGAACCCGAGCTCGCTGCTGATGGCGATCAACTGCCAGCCTTCTTCAATACGCCTTTTCGCCGCATTCGCATCGGCAACGTGAATCCCCGCCGAAACACCATGCGCTTTGGCCGACCGGAGGATCTTGCTCAATGCCTCGACAAATTCCGGATCATCGGTCTCCATCTGCGGAGTCTTGCCCATCGATGCAAGGAGATCATTCGGACCAACAAATACCGCATCGACTCCAGGAACGCTTAGTATCTGGTCAATTTTTTCAACCGCATCGATATGCTCGGCTTGCACAACCACCAGAATCTGATCGTTGGCTCGATTGTAGTATTCCGCAGCATCGGTTCCAAAATTCAACGCATGCAAACTCCCTCCAACGCTGCGAGTCCCTGCCGGTGGGTACTTGCAACTCGATACGGCCAATTGAGCCAACTCGACCGAATTGCACATCGGAAAGACGATCCCGTAAGCTCCTAAATCCAATGCCCGTTTTGCGTTCTCATGGGTGATCGACGCAACGCGGACCAACGGCACAGAGCCCCCTTCAGATACGTGGGCAAAAATAGCCGATGCAGTCTCCCAATCGCAGTTGCTGTGCTCCATGTCGAGGGTCAACCAGGGAAACCCCGCACGGGACATAAATCTGGCAGCCACCGGACTCGATAGCGATAGCCATGTCCCGACCTGCGGCTCGCCCCGCCGCAAGGCTTCTCGTACAGTATTGGTTTTCATAGCTTCATTTCCAATCGATTCGTTTCCTCTAGTAGCACACAGATCAAAGGGTCCACTGCTTGACCCGAAGCAAGTCAGAGCGCAACACCTCCGGATTGCAAACCGACTTAGGAATCCGACCTTCCAGGATATCCAGAATCGGTTCGTAACAGCCCTGACTCATCCGGACGGCCGCCTCGCGGGAATTGAACGCATTATGTGGGGTCAAAAGAAGATTCGGCGCGGATCGCAAAGGATCATCGATCGGCAAAGGCTCTTGTTCGTACACATCCATTGCAGCCCCAGCAATCTGGCCCCTACGGACCGCATCGATCAACGCCGCAGGATCGACCAATGCACCCCGAGCAGTATTGATCAAATAAGCCGTCTTGCGCATTTTCTCAAAAGCCTGACTGTTGATCATGTGTTTTGTCTCGGGCGTGTTCGGAGCGTGAATCGAAACAAAGTCCGATGCTTCGAGCAACTCGGGTAGATCTACCCAGCGAACACGATCCGCTAACACCATCCATTCGCTATCGAGTTTGCCTGACCCGAGTTTGCCAGACTCGATCAAGGTCTGCATCCACGGGTCATGAACGGCAAGTTTCAATCCAAATCCCAAAGCTCGACTCGCCACGGCTTGGCCAATGCGCCCAAAACCAACCAGTCCAAGCGTCTTGCCACGAAGTTCAACTCCCGGATACTCGGCCCACCCCCCCCCTTGCATGCACTCGTAACCGATGTGGATATGCCTAGCGACCGAAAGGAGCAGCCCCATACAGTAATCGGCTACCGCATCGGTCATCGCATCCGGTACGTTGGTCACAAGAATGCCATGCTCGCTGGCCGATGCCAAATCCACACTGTCGACCCCAATCCCACATCGAGCCACAAGCTTCAGACGCGGCAAAGCGTCGAAGGCAGCCTGGGAGTAAGGATCGGTCGCCGCGATTATCGCATCGCAATCCCGCGCCTGTTCAATCAACCGATCCAGTGTCAACGGACCCCATGACTCTGAGTCGATAACCGTACAACCTAGCTTACCGAGCTTATCACGGAAAACGCTTCCGCTCACCGCGAACGCTTGGGCCGTCACCAAAATTCGCATCGGGGTTGATGACATAAATCTTTCCTGCATTCATTCTCGAAAAACACTCCGATTATAACAATTGTTCCGCCGATTGGGAGTTCAGGCAAAGTTCTCCCACAGATTCGAGCAGGAAAGATGGTGGGGATAGGAAAAGTTTGACGAACTGACAACGTGTCGCTTTACGACATCCACACCTCGTACAACAAACTCGCCACTGGAGAGAAATTGTGAAAACCCAAGTCCTCGATTCCATCGAGCAAATCAGCAAGGAAAGGGTCTCCACCGAAGGGAATTGGTCGTTGACTGGATCGTGCACCAAACCTCTGACAACCGATGAGCGCCTGCTCGACGATACTACGGTCGATCGGTTAGTGCGTGTCCTGGATTCGTACAATGCAGATGTGCGATCCTGGATTCAGAAGGATGAATCGGATTCGAACCGCGGTCGCTGGCCTAGTTTGATGACATTCTCCCTCTTTGGCCTCGGTATCGCAGTGACAGCGGCGACCAACTACTGGAACTACGGACGACAGTTTGCGGATCACGAGTTTGTATTGTTCAACCTCTCCGGAGCCATGGTCTTCCTCTTAGCAGGAATCAGCTTGTTTTACGATCGTTCCGTCCGCGAAATCGGTGGCGATCGAATCCGAAAAGAATCCGGCCGTCGGATCGAGACGATGTCCGATCACGTCCGTTCTCTTTCGCAACTCTACCAAAAGTGGATCAGTGATTGGAAATCTCAAAAGCAGCAACTCGACCGGCTCGAGACCTCCGTTCGCGAATTTGACGCACAATCCGTCGCGGCCCAAATCAAAGCCTCTCAGTGGACCAACGAAGCCGAGGAATTTGGACGCCAACGTGATCGCTTGGGCGATGAAGTCGACTCGCTTCGCAATACAATTATCCAACTGCAAGCCGATGCCGATTATGCCAAGTTGAAACTCTGTGGCGTCGATTCGGAAATCGAAGCCAAACGAGAGCACCTAAACGACTTGAAGTCCCAGCGAGAGAAAACCCGTCGAGAAATTCTTGAACTCGAAGAGCAATTGGCCCAATCGCGCGATGCCTTCGAATCGACGCGCTCGGAACACGAAGCCAACCAGCGTCAATTCCAACGCGATCAGCAGTCGATCGAACGCCGAATCGAAAAACTCGGCGACGAAGCAAACCGACTCCAAGAAACGTGCGATAGCCTCGAACATGACCGATCCGAACTGCAGTCGGAATTGCAATCGCTCAAGATAGAATTCGATCGAAATATCGAAATCCAAACACTCTCGCTCGCCGAGGTCACTCGCTCGCTTCAAGATGCAAATGCTGAAAAAGCCATGGTCGACGAAGCCATCGAGACGAGTCAAGCAAACCTTCGCCAAATCGTAGCAACACACAAGGACTTGCAAACTCAAATCGAGTCCCTGCAATCCTCCAAAGCGCATCTATCCAACTGCATCGCAGGCTTGAACGAAGAAGTCTCCCAAAAACGAGAACTGAACGATCTTCTCGAATCGCAAACCAAAGTGCTCATCGAAGATCGAGAACTTCGCTGCACCAAACTCGATAAATCGATCGCCGAACTCGATGGCAACCTGTCGACCCGGCGAGGGGAACTGCTCCAAGCTACCCATGAATTCGAAACAGTCCAAAACCATCACCGCCAACTCGCCGCAGACGTCGACCACCTAAACCGTGTCAAGGCTGCGATGGAAACATCCGTCAGCGAACTGACCGATCGGCTCGCAAACAAGTCGACCGATTTCAAACGCAAGTCCGTCCAGGTCAACGAATTGGCAAGCAAAATCGATTCGCTTTCGCTCTCGGTTCGGTCCCTGGCAACGCAGGAATCGAGCTCGAAAGCGACCCATGGAACGGGGTCAGGTATTAGCGGAGTGGGGAGCCTTGGTAGCGACGTCAGCGCAACGTCAATATCCGGCGACGAGAACGGCCAAAGGAGCACCAAACCCTCCTTGCAAGGCCCCCACTGGGGACAAGAGAACCTCCACCGCATGATCGACCGGATGGATGAGATCGAGCGACTCGCAGAGGATGGACTCGCTTAAAGAGCAACCGCTCGGATGACGATCATTCGCCAGAAGAGTGATTCGTACGCTCGTCCAAGTGCTTTTTGAACCAGTCTCGCATCGACTCGAACATAACGCGGTTGCCCTCGGCGTCAAAGCCGTGGGCAGCCCCTCGGATCACGACCAAGTTGCATGGCACCTCGGACTTCGAGAACGCCTCCTTGATGTTCTCACTGTGCGACAACGGTACCAAATCGTCTTTGTCCCCGTGCACCAACAAAGTCGGCGCGTCCACACGGGAAACCTGACGCAAAGGCGAGAACTCGTCGTTTCGATTCGAATCGAATTTCAATGCCGGAAACTGCTCCATCCGAGGATTACCATCCGTTTTGTAGGGTGCAAGATCCGTCGGAGGGAATACCGCAGCGACCGCTGCGATCCGCGGTCCTCGCTTCGTGTCATTGGCCGTCGTTCCGAGCATCAGAGATAGATGCCCCCCAGCAGAAAAACCAAAAACACCCAGTTTGGATTTGTCGATCTGCCATTCTTCACATTCCTTGTCCACGTGTACAAGCGCCTTGCGCACATCTTCAACAATCTCTGGAATCACATACTTAGGACTGCTGCCGTGCCGGACGGCAATGATCGTATAGCCCTCGTCCAAAAGTGGCTTGAAGAAATTCGACATCTGAGCCGGTGGCATCCAGGTCGATACCCAGCCGCCACTGACCATAAACATCAATCCAATGCCCTTCCGCTTCGACTCGGGCTCGAATACATCCATCGTCAGGGCCATGCCGTCCTTGTGACCATAGACGACATCTTTGCGGATCTTAGGAAGCGTATCCTCACCGCAAGCTTCCTGCGCTACCCCGGCGGTCAAGCTCCAGGC
>Ga0315904_10000307_pt1 | contig 79674 bp, 48 predicted proteins | sample LakEriMetagenome_6_FD_203529 | JGI IMG/M metagenome (GOLD analysis project Ga0315904, IMG submission 203529) | Freshwater fungal communities from buoy surface, Lake Erie, Ohio, United States - Buoy 12 MA120 | ecosystem: Environmental > Aquatic > Freshwater > Lake | place: USA: Lake Erie, Ohio...
ACCACCCCAACCGCCACCACCCCAGTTGTTGATGTTGTTGTTGATGTTGATGTTGTTGATGTTGTTGTTCCAGTGGTTGCTGTTCCAGTGGCCACTGTTACCCCAGTGGTTGCCATTGCCCCAGTTGCCACCGTTGCCGTTGCCCCAGTTTCCGTTCCCCCAATTGCCGTTGCCATTGCCGGGACGGTTGCCGGGGTTGTAGCCGCCACCACCCAATCCGGGGCGGCCATTCCAATTGCCTCCGCCAGGACGGTTGGATCCCACGTTCCCGGGCAGGCTGCTGATGCCGCTATTGATGCCGCCAGGACGGTTCCCGCCGCTACCCAGACCAGGACGGTTCCCGCCGCCACCCGGACCAGGGCGATTTCCCCCGGCGATGTTCCCCGGCAGGTTGGTCGCACCACCGCCAGGACGGTTGCCGCCGCCACCCAGACCAGGACGGTTCCCGCTGCCACCCGGACCGGGGCGATTTCCCCCGGCGATGTTCCCCGGCAGGGTGGTCGCACCACCGTCAGGACGGTTGCCGCCGCCACCCAGACCAGGACGGTTCCCGCCGCCACCCGGACCGGGGCGATTTCCCCCGGCGATGTTCCCCGGCAGGGTGGTCGCACCACCGCCAGGACGGTTGCCGCCGCCACCCAGACCAGGACGGTTCCCGCCGCCACCCGAATTGCCGGGCAGTGTGGTGGCTCCTCCACCGGGACGGTTCCCCACCCCGCCGAGACCGGGACGATTGCTGCCCGCGATCCCTCCTGGGGCCGGGCGGGTGGTGGCTCCACCGGGCAGTCCGCCCGGAGCGGGACGGGTCATGCCCCCCATGCCGGGACGATTGATCGAGGGAACGCTCCCCCCACCGAGATTGGGACGCTGCTGCATGCCTCCCGCCGGACGTCCCATGTTGCCCATTCCGCCGCCGCCAGGGCGAGCCGCAGGCATCGAGGGACGCGCGGCCGGCATTGACGGTCGGGCGGCCGGCATGGAAGGCCGGGCAGCGGGCATCGCCGGCCGGGCCATTCCACCGCCTCCGGGTCCCCGGAAACCACCACCCCCTCCGCCTCCCCGGAAACCGCCTCCGCCACCACGACCGGCGAAACAGGGTGAACTGCTCATTAAAAAGGCCAGCGAAAGCGCCAGCCAGCGTCTGTGATTCAGGATGTTCAAGTTGCCTCCAGGTGACTGCGAAAAAGGAGTCAGATCAGAATTATGCCGGGCTGTCGAGTGAATTGACCAGAGGACGAAGTGCATCCGGGCCTTCCCCCCACAGCCCGGACGACCTGTCAAAAACTGGACCTCACTGACTTACTTGGTTCCATCAGCAGGAGCGTTGATCGTTTGTTCGACCGCGGCGGGAATGGCTTCGAGTGCCGCCTTCTCGGCAGCCGCCTCTTCCTCGGACAGCGCGTCGACTGGTGGCGGGGCCTTGCGGACCACAAACACCTCGGGGGTGTCCGCCAGCACTTCATTCCCGACAATCCGGTCGCGGGACTGCCAGCTCCAGCGATTGATGTCAATCATCGTCATCACACTGGTGCCGGAGGTCACTTCGCCGTCACCGCTGACTCCGCGGTAGTTCACCAGCCACTGGTCTTCGACGTTGGTCCAGAGCCCTTCCTGGAATCCGCCATTCGAATCGAAGACCCAGGAACGAACCTTGCGGGCCAGCGGATCCCAGCCAATGCGCTGCGTCCCCGAGAAGGCTTCTTCTCCCTGCAACTGCACCGAGAATTTGCCCACGATGAACTTGTCTCCATCCGACCAGTCGTAGGTGGTCTTGACCACCGCATCGCCGCTTTCGTCGACCCAGTCGCCGATCAGGAACGACAGGGGAATGAGGTTTTCAGTCTGGTCATTCACCTCGGTCGGGGTGTCGCGGGCCATGGTCATGAGCCATTTCCCTTCCTTCGACTTCATATGCACGGCGGTGTATTCGTTGATCACCGCCGGCTGATCGGGGGCGGGGATGAGCACCGTGCGCCCGGTTTCGATCGCCACCGCGGGACCGAGATACCGCAGGTCGGTGACCTCGGTCTCAATCAGTCCTTCGGGTTCGTTGGCGAAGATTTCTTCGAACGCCTTGAGGATGTCTTCGCGGCCCTGGACGGTCGTACCGTCGGCGTCGATCATCTGGGCATCGGGAGAAAACATCTCCGCGAGCGACTTGGCGTCGCGGGCGTTGTAGGCCTTGTCGAATTCGACGGCCAGATTCATCAGCGCTTCATCATCGGCGGAGTGATCTGTCCCGCTGGCATCCTTGGCGACCGTGTCGACCGCGGTCTTGGTGGCGGAATCCTTGGTGGCGGGTGTTACCTTGGTGGGGGGGGCGGGCTTCTGTCCCGCCTGGGCAGCGGCCGCCTTCTGGGCCGCAGCGGCCCGCGCGGCCGCCTCCTGGGCCGCCTTGGCGGCCCCCTGGGCATTCGGCACGGCCGTCTGGGCCCCCTTCTGGGTTGCCTCCAACGCCTTTTTGGCCGCCTCAGCCGGGGCCACGGGAGGGGTTTTGGCGGGTGGCTGCTGGGCTTTCACCCCACCCGCCATCACCACGGCCAGCATCGCCAGCAGGGACACAATCGCAGTCCGAACCATCTGTCAGTCTCCGCTCAAAAACAGGAAATCTCGTTGTTCCACGCCAGGGCACACCTTCCCAATCCCGATCGCCACCCCGCTGCGAAACTCTCGTTGTCGAACTCTCAAGCCGCCGGCCATTCGATCGGGCCACTTCACGCGACCAGGATGAGCGCCCCGCCCATTTCGGTCAGGCTGTCTGGTCAGGAAAGAAGGCTGATTTCACATTCACCGGGAAAGGACTCTTTCCCTGAGGGCCAGCGGTTTAACCTCCTCCAATCGCCCGGTTCGAGCACGGTCGTCCCGGCACACGCGGCCCACCCAATTTCCAACCGATCGCGTCTGCGAGTCCACTCGCTCCGTCTGCCCGCCTCCCGGGCCTGTGGCCGTCGCCACGACAGACTGAATAAGACACAGCCCAAAGCCGAGCCAAACCATCAACCCGCCCGGCCTTGCAGAGTCACCCATCCCAAACCGGAACCCGGTCGCCAACCATTCCTCTCGAGCAGTCTCACATCAGTCAGTGGCAGCTGGGCGCTGGCCTCGGGACGCTGGCCTCGGGACGCTGGGCCATCAGCAACCTTCGATCCAGGCTTGAGGGGCCATCCGAGGGCCTCTCCATCAGACCGGCGTCGATCTTGTCAGCAGCCAGAAACCTGACAATCCCGCGATCCCGAATCTGTTTTGGAAGTGCTGCGTTTCGCCCAGCGGCTGTCGCAGCGACTCCCTCCAACCGAAACAAGAACCCCCCATCCTCAATACACCCGGAGGGAGTCGAACCCCCAACCTATGGATCCGAAGTCCATTGCTCTATCCAGTTGAGCTACGGGTGCCTGTTTTCTCGTGGAAAACCAAGTGTGAGGGTATCGGTTTGGCACGCGGGATTCAATCCACCGGGTTCTCAGCTGTTCATCAGCCGGTGTGCCGGTCAGAATACGGCGGTCCACGTCCCCCGCACTTTTGGCCGCAGCCACCCTTGGGCTCTTCGCGATACGACCGGGAACCGCACGCGCAGCGCCAGCGGTTCCGCATCCTGCTGTACCTGATCTGCGTTCTGACCGACTGCAGTACGTTCATCGTGACCTTCACGGTCACGCGCCGGCTGGCCGAAGAGGGAGCGTCCCCCCTCACGCTGGGGTTGTTGGGGGCGGGCTTCTCCTTCGCCGCCGCCGTCGCCAGCATCGCCTCGGGACTGGGGGCCCTGCGCTGGGGAGCCGCCGTACCGTTTCTGGCCGGCACCGGCACGCTGCTGCTGTCGATTCTGGGCTGCCGGGAGCTCCCCTTGCAGTCGACGGGGTTCCTCGCCTCCTATGTCTCCCTCGGTCTGGGCCTGGGGGGACTTTATCCCCCGCTGATCGGCTGGCTGAACCAGGGAGAGGCCAGCGGCGCGGCCGCACGTTCGGGAGTGAGCGGGCGGCTGATTCTGTTCTGCATCGCCTGGAACCTCGGCATCATGGCGGGCCAGTTGACGGGGGGGGCCCTGTTCGCCCGGGGGCCGTCGGTGGCTCTGGGGGTGGCTGTGCTTTTGGGGATCGCCAACCTGGGATTGGCCCTGTGGGCCTCCTGGCAATCGGTTCGGCTGCCCCACGTGCCGCAGACCCCCCTGGCCGCCGTGGGAGACCACCAGCGGGCGGCGGCGTTCCAGAAACTGAGCTGGCTGGCCAACCTGGGGGGCATGTTCGGCGGCAGCCTGGTCCTGCATCTCATCAGCGATCTCGCCGTCAGCATCGGGATTGCCGCCGAACGGCAGGGGGAGGTCATGGCCCTCTGGCGGGTGGTGATTATTGCCACGTACCTGCTGATGCACTTCGCCAGCGGCTGGCAATTCCGGATGCTTCCCTCGGTCGTCTCCCAAATCTTCGGGGCCCTGGGGCTGGTGGTGATTTCGCAGGCTCAGTCCCCCCTGTCTCTGCTGGCGGGGCTGGCGCTGCTGGGCCAACTGGTTGGCTACAATTATTTTTCCGGACTGTTCTACAGTGCTTCCGGGAATCCCGAACAGAATCGGGCTCTCACGGCGGCGTTCCACGAGGCAACCCTCGCCGCGGGAATGGCCGTGGGGACCACGGTGGGAGGCGCTCTGGGCAACCTGGCGGGGCATCGGGTCCCCTACCTCTTGGGAGCCGTGGTGGTGACGGGAGTGTTGGCGGGACAGGGGATCGGCTGGAGGCGGTGGGTTCGACCGTTGGAACGGGAGTCTGGGGATGGCAGCGAGAGGACCCGCAGACCTGCGGACCAGTGACGGGGCCCGGGCCGCACGCTTGCGGGTCGTACTGGTCGCGACACTGGCTGTGTGTGGCGGATGTATGCCGAACAGCAACCCCTCGGGTGTGAACACCGCTCCCCCCACGGCCAGTCTCTCCGGGTTTGTCCCCAGCGAGAGTCTGCTGGGGCTTTCGCCCGAGTTGGCCGAGGTGGCCATCCGCCAGCTGGACGACGAGACCGGCACCCCCGCCGCCCCCCGACTGGTGGGAGACCGGTCGGTTCCCTCCGACCAACTGGCGGCCGCCCTGGTCCTCTTCCACACCCATTGCAGTGGTTGCCATGGCTCGACGGGCGAGGGGACCGGCCCCTGGTCGGACCTGCTGCCGGTGCTGCCCCGCGACTTCCGCCGGGGGATCTTCAAATTCCAGTCCACCCCGTACGGTGCCCGTCCGGTGCGGGACGATCTGGAACGGACCATCACCCGGGGCATTCCCGGCTCGCTGATGCCCCCCTTCGGACATCTCTCGGAAGCCCAGCGGAAGCAACTGGCGCTGGCGGTGGAACTGCTCGCCCGCCGGGGAGAATTCGAGAGCCGGCTCGTGCTGGAAGTCGAGCTGCAGGGAGAAGAGCTCGCCGCCAGCGCGGTCGCCCAGCTCGCGGCCGAGATCGATGCCGAGTGGAAAGAGGCGGCCGGGCAGATCATCCAACCCCTTTCTCCCCAACCGGAATTCACCCCCGACCGGGTGGCGCGGGGGAAGGAATTGTTCGTGCAGAAAGGGTGTGCGAAGTGCCACGGCGAAGATGGCCGGGGGCAGACCGAGCAGAACCTGCAGGCAGGACTGCGGGATGTATGGGGACATCCCGTGCAGGCGGCCGATCTGACCACCGGCCGGCTGAAGGGAGGTTCGGCCCCTCTCGACATCTACCGGCGGATCCTGGGGGGGATCAACGGCACCCCGATGCCCTCGTTTCGGACCATCCTGTGGGCCGAGCCCGAGTCGATCTGGGACCTGGTCGCCTGGGTGCGGCATCTGGGTCGGCACGATCGGCCATCACCAACCCCAGCCGCCGATGACTGAATCACAAATCTGCGAAGGTCGCATCATGCATCTTCTCCGCTGCGCAGGAATCATCGCCCGTTTCGTGCGATCCGTTGTGTCGGGCGGTGTCTTGATGCGGCACTCCAGCGGGTTTCGGCGAGCCTCACCCACCTCTGGCCCGCAGGTGATGTTGGTCCTGATTGTGTGTCTGGGCCTGCCGGGGTTTCACAGCCGGGGACTGGGGGCCGAACCCGACGCGTCGCGCGACACGGGATATCGTGGTGTCTGGTATGCGAACCAGCCCTCGGGGGACGAGTACCGCTACAAGTACAGCGGGGGATTCGCCACCTATCCACACCAGACGCTCCCCTGCGCCTGCCATGTGCGGGAGGTGGGCAAGACCTTTTTCTGCTACAGCGGCTGGAATGCCGACGGGACGTCGCTGCTGCACCTCGTGGGAGAGTTCGACCATGCCTCGGGGCGGGTGTCGCGCCCCACCATCGTGCTCGACAAACAGACGACCGATGCCCATGACAATCCCACGCTGATGGTGGATGAGGCGGGACATCTGTGGGTTTTCTCGGCCTCGCACGGCACCGCCCGCCCCAGTTGGATTCATCGCAGCCGCGAGCCGTGGTCGATCGCGGGGTTTGAACGGATCGCGGAGACGAATTTCTCGTATCCCCATCCGTGGTGGCTGCCGGGGCGGGGGTTCCTGTTCCTGCAGACGCGGTACGGGAAGGGTCGCGGGCTGTTCCAGCAGACCAGCCGTGATGGCCGGACCTGGAGTGCCCGGCAACCACTGGTGCATATCGAGCAGGGGGATTATCAGATCACCTGGCGGCACGGGGATCTGTTGGGGACAGTCTTCGACCACCACCCCACTCCGGTGGGACTGAACGCCCGGGCCAACATCTACTATGCCCAGACCCGTGACGGAGGTGCGACGTGGGAGACCGTCGCAGGGGAGACACTGAAACTGCCGCTGCACAAAGCCGACAATCCCGCACTGGTCTACAACTCCCGCCAGGAGGGATTGCTGGTCTATTTGAAGGACCTGAATTACGACCAGCAGGGACGACCGGTCGTGCTTTATCTGGTGGCTCGGGGATTTGAATCGGGCCCGCGCCACGGGCTCCGGACCTGGTACACCCTGCACTGGACGGGGACCGAATGGCGTCGGCACGAGTTCACAACCAGCGACCACAATTACGATCACGGGTTCCTGGCGATCGACAGTGACGGACGCTGGAGCGTGCTGGCCCCGACCGATCCGGGCCCCCAACCCTGGACAACCGGGGGAGAGCTGGTGTTGTGGACCAGTCACAACGAGGGGAAGACCTGGCACAAAACGCGGCAGGTCACACACGACAGCCGGTTCAATCACACCTACGCCCGCCGCCCGGTCGAGGCCCATCCCGAGTTCTGGGCCTTGTGGGCGGATGGCAATCCGCTGGAGCCGTCGGAGTCGTCACTGTACTTCTGCAATCAGTCCGGTGAGTCGGTCTGGCGCCTTCCCCGGACGATGACGGCCGACTGGATGACTCCCGAGCGGGTTCCGTAAAGCAACGCTCCACCCCGCATTGGAATCCGGTGTGGTGTCGGTAAGTCACCGGGGATCGTGGAGGAGAGTCGACTCGATGAATCGGCTGATATTCTCGAATTTGTGGGACCAGAGACATATCATCGTCAGAGCAGTCGAAGGCAGTGTCCGGAAACCCGGGTCCACTCGCCAGGTCACTACACGAGATGCGACCTGACGCCTCGGCAATCGCCCGTTGCCAGACCTGGCCGGCGGAGCACCAGCCGGGGATTGAATGCCATTTCGCGACCTGGTCCCCCGCGATGGATTCGCGTCAGGTTAAGCCGTCTCCCCAGCGAATCCGATTTTTTCCTTTCCTTCCGTACAGACGCCATGCAACGCCGTCATGTTCTTTCCGTCCTGCTCGGTACCCTGGTGACTCCGACAGGCCGTTCCCTGCGGGCCGACGATCGCGACGACGCAGCGGCCCGTCTGCTGGACCGGGCGGTTGCCGACGGCGTGGTTTCGGGAGCGGCCCTGCATGTGCGGCGGGGGGCTGCGGAGAAGGCGGAGCAGCGCTCATTTCATTTTGGGACGGCGGCTTCCAACGACGCGCCGTTCCTGCTGGGTTCGATTACCAAGCCGATCTGCATGGCGGCGGTGATGACGCTGTTCGATCGGGGCGAATTCCAGCTCGATGACCGCGTCGTCCGTTACCTTCCCGGATTCAGGGGAGAGGGGCGCGACCAGGTGACCATCCGGCATCTGCTGACGCATGTCTCGGGGCTGCCTGACCAACTGGCCGGGAACGCCGCGCTGCGGCGTCGCCACGCAGGACTACCGGAGTTCGTGGAAGAAACGCTGCGGACGCCGCTCTCGTTTCCCGCGGGGACCCGGTATCAGTATTCCAGCATGGGGATTCTGCTGTTGTCGCACGTGGCCGAGCGGATCGCCCATCAGCCAATCGCCCGGCTGGTCGACGAGGCGATCTTCCAGCCTTTGAACATGCGGCATTCGGCGCTGGGAGTGGGGCGGTTTCGCCTGGCCGATTTGCTGCCCGTGCAGACCGAGAAGGCGGCCCCGGAGGCGGGGGGCGGAGATCCCGCCGCCCGGGACTGGGACTGGAACAGCCGTTACTGGAGAGAGCTGGGGGCCCCCTGGGGAGGGGGGCACGCCTCGGCTCCCGACCTCGGGAAGTTCCTCGCCGAGTTTCTCTGGGCGCCGGGAACCGCGTTGCGTCCCGAGACCGCCCGGTTAATGATCCGGAATCACAATCCGGCGGGGTTGACCCCGCGCGGCCTCGGGTGGGGTGTGGGCCGGGAGGCGGGGAGCCCCGGTTGCTCGGACGAGACGTTCGGGCACACGGGCTCGACCGGCACACTGTGCTGGGCCGACCCCCGTTCGCAGACGATCTGCGTGGTGTTGACCACGCTGCCCGGGGGGGCGGTCAAGCCCCATCCGCGTGAGCAGGCTGCGGCGGCAGTGGCACGGAACCCGTGAAGTAACAGCTCGACTCCACCCTCTGGGGAACTCGCTCCGGGGAGCTCGCTCTGGAGGAACTGGGTGTGTTCACTTCGCGGGGATGAGCGTGACCTTTCGGAACTCCACCGGACCATGGTCCCCCTGGAGCAGGATGGGACCGGGGGATCCTTCATCGCTGTCGAGAGCCCCGCCCGTGATTCCCGGGATGACCTGCCGGTCGATCACCCGTTCGCCATTGAGCACCACGGTGAGCACGCGTCCCACCAGGGTGGCTTCGTAGGTCTGCCACTCGCCGGCCGGTTTGGCCGCGTTGACGGCTGGCGTCAGATGGCCATAGACCCCTCCGATGCGGTGCGATTCCGCCTCGAGGCCGAAGTTGTCTTCGATCTGCAGCTCGTACCGGCCCCGCAGATAGATGCCACTGTTGCTCTTGGCCGGGTAGCGAAACTCGACCTTCAACTGGAAATCGGTGAATTTCCTGTCGGTCAGCAGATTGTTTCCCGGCTCGGCGTTGGTCAGCAGACCGTCGATCACTTTCCAGCCATTTTTGACCTGGGCGTGCTGGACCTTCCAGCCCGTCAGATCGCGCCCGTTGAAGAGCTCCACGGGTTGTCCCCACTGGGGCGCGGCGGTCCGCTTGAGATCGGGGGCGCGGCGGCCAGTCCAGCGCAGAACTTCCCCCTTGTCTCCCGTCACAGTTCCAGAAAGGGTGTCCCCCTCCAGCTTGCCTTCCACCACCACATCGGTGGAGCGGTTTTCCCATTGGGGGGGGACCGCGAACCGGAAGACTGGCCCGTTCCCCTCGAACCGCGCCACGGGGCGGGCGCTGCCGAACTGTCCCACGTACGCCCCGACCAGGGTGTTCCGCCCCGACAGTTTCACTTCGATCCAGGAAGGGTAGGCTCCGTCCGGGCCCGCGACCGTCAGGTCCCACCGGCCCAACAGGGCCCGCGAGGGGGAGGGGGGTTGTTCCTCAGCGGCATTCACGTGAGACGCTCCTCCCACCACCAGACATCCCAGAAACAGCACCATTCCCAGCGAACCACGCATCGCAACACCTCAACAAGAAATTCCCCTGACCATCCGGCGATTGGATGGCTCCATCCGACGGAACCGATCGCCACTGCCCCCGTTTCCCGCTCGTCCGGCAACCCGCCGGGCAGAGCGCACCAACTCATTCGGGGTAGAGTTTCACAACCACTTTTCCCTCCGCCGTGATCCAGCCGCGCCACAGGCTGTCGCTGTTGGTGGCCGCGGCAAACCGCCCTTCGCGGTCGAGGGCGATGCAGCCCCCTTCCCCTTTCACGGGCTTGAGCTTGCCGTTGATCACCGTGTCGACCGCCTTCCGGACATCCACCCCCCGATACTCGATCTGGGCCGAGATGTCGCTGGCCACCTGCCAGCGGATGAAAAACTCGCCGTGACCGGTGCACGAAACAGCACAGGTCCGATCGTCGGCGAACGTCCCCGCTCCGATGATGGGAGAATCCCCCACGCGGCCATAGCGTTTGTAGCTCATCCCCCCGGTGGAGGTTCCCGCCGCGAGATGCCCTTCCCGGTCGCGGGCGACCGCCCCCACAGTGCTCCAGTGCCGTCCCGGATCAGTCCCGGGGACGAATCCTGAGGGATCGAGTCGCGATTGCGGCTGTGTCTGTTCCTTGCGCCGTCGTTCTTCGAGTTCTTTCCAGCGGCGTTCGGTGCGGAAGTAGGAGGGATCAACGATTTCCAGCCCGGCGGCCTCGGCAAATTCCTCGGCTCCCTTGCTGACCAGCAGCACGTGCCGGGTCTTCTCCATGACCGCCCGGGCGGCCCGGATGGGATTCTTGACGGTCGTCACGCCGGCAACCGCCCCCGCTTTGCGATCGCGGCCATCCATGATCGAGGCGTCGAGTTCGTTGCGGCCGTCGCTGGTGAAGACGGCTCCCTTCCCGGCGTTGAACTGGGGGTCGTCTTCCAGGACGCGAATCGCCGCTTCGACCGCATCCAGGGCCGAGCCCTGTTTCTCAACCAGCACTTCCCGGCCAGTTCGGAGCGCTGTTTGGATGACCGCGATGACGGCCCGCTCTTCGTCCTTGGTCAGCACCCCCGGAGATTCTCCCAGACCGCCGTGCACGGCGAGGACCACATTGGGAATCGGACCGTCGTTGCCCACGGCAGGGGAGGCAGTGAGGGAGAGCATCAGAATCCAGAACCAGCGGCTCGGGGACATGCGTTGGTTCCCAAGGAGTGCAGGGAGAACAGAGGTCAAACCAGTTGGTTCAATCAGTGTGTCATGCGATCCGCTGGGGTTCCAGTCCGATCGCAGTCCGGAAATGCAGGGGGTGGCGCAGGTTTCTACGGGCCGGGTTGTCGTGGTTGGCGAATGCTTTGAGTTGTCCGTGAATGGAGTCACCTCCCGAAAAGACAGTTTGACAATCCCGACACAAATCCCCTAAGTTCCATTTCTACGGATTCGTCCATGGATGGTCCGTGCTCGGAGTCTTTGGTTTCGTGGACTTTCAGGGAGGCGGGTGCCATGCGGAGTCTGTGTCGGGCTGTCGGTCTGGTTGTGATGGGATTGTACTCCCTGTCGGCGGGTGGGTTGGCGGAGGGAGCCATCCAGAATGTGTCTGTCTCTGGAACAATCCTGACTGCCGATGCGGGGAATCTGTTTGGACTGAACGTTGGCGATCCCATCTCGCTGCAAGCCACTTTCGATGACACCACGGCGATCGCTCCCGGGATCATCCCGTTCGACGCGTCGACGACCAATCTTTTGAGCATCACGCTTGGTGCGATCCAGCTGAATGAGGTCAACGACATCGACTTTTACGCAGCACCTCCGGCATTTCCGAGGTTGATCCTGTGTGAAGATCCGCTTCTGCCGGTCGTGCAGATTGATTTTGTCGGAGAATCTGGAACAAATGACAGTCCGGTTGATTACATGCCGATGTCCCGCACCACCTTTATTGCCATCGATGCGAATGGTGCGACCATCACCGGAGAGTGGACGCTCTCGAACTGCCCCGAACCCTCGACCCTGATCCTGGCGGGGTTGGCCGCGGTGGGGATCGTAGTACGGCGGATGCGCCGTGGGCGTTGAGTTCAATGTGTCTGTGACGATCGTGTCACCGAATTCCCTGACAGGCCGAAGCGGTCCAATCCGCTCCGGCCTGTTGGCTTTGAGCCTCTCACCTCCGGGGACTCTTCCACAAGCGAAACCGAACCGCCCGACTACAGCTCGTGCCAGAGGGGGAGATCGTGCCGGCAGGGACGACGAAGATGCGCTCGACAAGCCTTGGCCGTTCGTGACTTCCAGCGGCCTCCTGTCTCTGTTGATTTGCTGATACCGACCACAGGCCAAAAACGTCGCTTTCCCAGAGCCGAAATGCAATCCGCCCGGAGCTCTGGGAAGAGTTCCGGGCGGATGATCAACTCCATCGTGTTACCGCGGGTCGCTGGGCACTGAAGGGGTTCACCGGGAGATCCAGTGAACTCGCCAGAACGCCACTACTTGCCCACCTTCTTCTTGACCTTCAGATCGAGTTCCTCGTCTTCGCCCTCGTCACCCTCTTTCACCTTCCCCTCGGCGGGGACGACATCGAGCAGTTCGATTTCGAAGACCAGCAGCGAATTGGGCGGAATGACCGGGGGACGACCGCGGGGCCCGTAGGCCAGGTCGGAAGGAATCCAGAACTTGTACTTCGAGCCGACGGTCATCAGGGGGACCCCTTCGGTCCAACCCTTGATTACCCCCGAGAGGGGAAACTGGGCCGGTTCACCCCGGTCGTACGAGCTGTCAAACACCTTGCCATTCAGCAGGGTTCCCTTGTAGTGGGCTTCGACGGTGTCCTTGGCGGTGGGCTTCTTCCCCTTGCCTTCCTTGATCACCTGGTACTGCAGACCGCTGTCGGTGGTCTTGACCCCCTTTTCCTTCGAATTCTTCTTCAGAAATTCGTCATTCTTGGAGGTGGCCTTTTCCTGCATCGCCTTCTGGAACTCGGTGATCGCCTCGCGGAAGTCGTCTTCCGAGAGGGGATTCTCGATATCAGCCAGCGCTTCCGAAATGCCCTTGGCCAGGAGCGCGACATCCACATCCAGTTCGTCGTTCTTGAGCTGGTTGCCGATGTTCCGACCAATGCCGTAGCTGGCTTTTCCGCGGGCGTCGTTCAATTCCACCGTCGATTTCCTGGCGGCCGGTTTTTCGGTCTTTTCCGCGTCTTTGTCCTGGGCCCAGGCGGCAGCGCCACCCAGAACCAGCAGTCCGCACAAGAGCTGGCGGAGAGCAATCATTGAGACAACCTTTCTTCCCCAGACCCAACAGCGCGGGGACTCGCCTTCCTTTGCCAGCCGGGCGGGGCCAAGCGATTCGGCCCTGAGTGCGCCACGGCGTTTGCAGGAAGACCCTGTGGTCAACCAATCATACTGCACGTCGGGGGGGATGCGAAATGATTTCCCTGCCACCCCCCGGGGGACCGGGGGGATTCTGCCGGGAATCTGCCCTCCTCGGTTGTGACCACCGCACTGGCCGGTACAATCGGCGACAGCGCCCCGGCCCCCTCTTGGGAGGCCGAGACCGGGAGAGATCCTGTTCCCCAACATTCCTCCCGTTTTCTTCTCGTGCGGTTTCTTCAGACAGAGAGAGGAGCATTCATGCCCGATCCAGGTCCTTCCCACCGCGAAGAGACGGCCCGGAGCCAATCCGGGTTCAGTCGCCGCGATTTTCTCCGGGGCTCCGGAGCGGCTGTCGCCGCCACCACGCTCAGCCAGAGCGTGGCCGAAACCGCCCAGGCTCAGCAGGCGGGGACCAAGGTCGCCCCCGGCAAAGCGTCGGCGATCCAGCTCACCATCAATGGCAAGGCGGTCTCCGTCACCGTGGAGCCCCGGGTCACCCTGCTGGACGTCCTGCGGGACGACCTCAGCCTGACCGGTGCGAAAGAAGCCTGCGATACCGCCAACTGCGGCTCGTGCACGGTGCTCGTCGACGGCAAGGCGGCGTACGCCTGCAGCGTGCTGGCCCACCAGGCGGTCGGCAAGAAAATCCAGACGGCTGAAGGACTGGCCACTGGCGAGAACGATCCCGTCGCCCAGTGCTTCGTGAAGCACGACGCCACCCAGTGTGGGTATTGCACCCCAGGGTTTGTGGTCGCGACGCGGGCGTTTGTCGCCGCCAAGCCGAATGCCACCGTCGAAGACGTGGCCAAGGGGCTGGGTGGCAACATCTGCCGCTGCGGCACCTACGCCGGCGTGATCGCCGCCGCTCTCGAGTGCTCGAAGAAGGGAGGCAAATGACATGGCTGAACGCAAGCATGGCTGGGGTCCCCGCGATCAGAATGTGCTGATCGGCAAGGAAATCACCCGCATTGATGCGCTCCCCAAGATCACGGGTGCGGCCAAGTACTCGGCCGACATCAACACCAAGGGAACCCTCTTCGCGAAGGTGGTCACCTGCAAGCACGCCCACGCGATCCTGAAGAAGATCGATGTGGAGGCGGCCAAGAAGATTCCCGGGGTCAAGGCGGTTCACCTCTTCAAGGAACTCGACGACGAGATCCGCTGGGATGGCGACCTCATCGCCGCCGTGGCGGCTGAGCGCGTCGAGCAGGCCGCCGATGGCGTGAAGGCGATCGAGGCCACCATCGAATACGAAGTGCTCGAACACTTCGTCGACGAGGCCGACCTCGAAGCGGGCAAGAAGGCCGACCGCGCCCGCGAACGGGGCAACGCCAAGGAAGCCGCCGTCGAGACCCAGAACGAAGGGGAAATCGACGCCGCCATCGACGCCGCCATCAAGGGGGCCAAGGTGGTGCACAAGGGGTTCTACGGCATCCAGACCATCAGTCACATGTGCCTCGAACCGCACGGTTCGCACTGCGAATGGAAGGGGGAAGAACTCGACGTGCATCTCTCGACACAGAACGTGTCGGGAACCGCCGGACAGTTCGCCGAGCCGCTGGGAATCGACCAGGCCAACGTGACCATCACCGGCAACTACGAAGGGGGTGGTTTCGGCTCGAAATTCCAGGCCGACGAATGGGGGCTCGCCGCCGCCAAGATGGCCCAGGAAACCGGCCGTCCCGTCCGCCTGATGCTCGACCGCGCCACCGAATTGAAGGTGGCGGGAACGCGCCCCTCGGGCTTTGTGGAAGTGACCGTGGCGGCTGATGCCGAGGGGAAGGTCGTCGCCTGGGACAGCCATCACTGGGGAAGCGACGGCATGGCGGGGGGCGGGGTCGACGTCGGCCAGCTTCCGTATCCGTTCAAGTTTCCCAACACCCGCAAGTCGCAGACCGGGTTGGAGTGCAACACCGGGCCGAACCGCGCCTGGCGTGCGCCGCCGCACCCGCAGTTGTGCGCGATGACCCAGACCGCCCTCGACGATGTCGCGGGCAAGCTGGGGATGAACAGCTACGACTTCTTCCTGAAGAACCTCGAGTTCACGCTGAATGACAAGGCGGGAACGTATGCCGAGGAAATGGAAATCGCCGCGAAGGCGATTGGCTGGAAGGAAAAGTGGCACCCCCGCGGCCAGGGAGGCAACGGCCCCGTGAAGCGCGGGCTGGGCATGGCCCTGCATCGCTGGGGGGGCGGCGCCGGTCCCTGCACCTGCGAGGTGAAGGTACATCCCGACGGTTCGGTGGAGACGTTCCTGGGGAGCCAGGACATCGGCACCGGGACCCGCACGATCATCTCGATCGTGCTGGCCGAGACGTTTGGCCTGCCCCTCTCGGGGGTGAAGGTCAACCTCGGGTCGAGCAAGTACCCGCCGTCGGCCGCGTCGGGGGGCAGCATCACCGTGGGTGGTGTGTCGGGCGCCCATCGCCGGGCGGCCCAGGACGCCCTCTGGACGATCTTCGACAAGGTCGCCGAGAAGTACAAGGTGGAGGCCGACGCGCTCCGCGCCAAGGATGGCAAGATCCTGGCGGGGAACAAGGAGGTCTGCACCTGGAAGCAGGCGTGCAGCCTGTTGGGACAGATGCCCCTGGTGGTCAAGGGAGAGGGCCCGAAGAAAGACGGGCTGACTTCCGACCAGGTGGGGGGAGTGCAGATGGTCGATCTGTCGGTCGATACCGAGACCGGCAACATCCGCATTCACAAGTTCGTCTGCGTGCAGGACTGCGGGTTGATTCTCGATGAACTGACCGCCAAGAGCCAGGTGCTCGGGGCGCTGATTATGGGGATCGCCTACTCGCTCTCCGAAGAGCGGATCATGGACAACAAGACGGGGCGGTACATCAATGCCGACCTCAAGAACTACAAGCTGCCGCGCATCGGCGATGTGGGCGAACTGGTGGCGATCATGCACCAGCCCGCCAGCGAGTACGACCGCGGCGTGGTGGGTTTGGGCGAGCCGCCGGTGATCGCTCCCGGAGCGGCCATCTCGAATGCCGTGGCGAACGCCACCGGCATCCGCGTGCCGGTCATCCCCCTCACCCCCAAGCGCGTGCTCGACGCCCTCAAGAAAGGAGGCAACGCATGAGTTCCTTCGAATTTGCCAGCCCCGAGACCGAGGCCGAAGCGGTCGAGATGCTGCGGGCCCACGACGGCCAGACCGCCGTCCTGGCCGGTGGTACCGACCTCGTCAGCCTGCTGAAGGCCGGGCATGTCACCCCCCGCCGGGTGGTCGACATCACCCGCATCAGCTCGCTCAAGGGAGTCACCGCGGTGACCGGTGGTCTGATGGTGGGGGCCCTCACCACCCTTGACGAGATCCTGGTGCACCCGCTGCTGGCGGGTCACCCCGCGCTCGCCCAGGTGGCCGACGGTGTCCACGCCATCCAGGTGCAGTCGCAGGGAACACTCGGCGGCGACCTGTGCCACCTCCCCAACTGCTGGTACTTCCGCAATGGCTACGGCCTGCTGGGGAACCAGGGGGGCGAGTCGCTCCCCGCCGAGGGAAGGAATGACTACCACGCCATCCTGGGGAACCAGGGACCGGCGAAGTACGTCTCGGCCTCGCGGTTCGCTCCGGCGTTGATCGCCCTCGGTGCCAAGGTCCGCATTGTCGGCCCGACTCCCGACCAGATCACGCTGCTGCCTCTGGAGTACTTCTTCGTCACTCCCAAGTCGGCCGAGCAGGGGATCACCGTGCTGACCCCCGGCCAGTTCGTGACCCACATCTGGATTCCCGAGGTCAGCCCCAGCCTGCTCAGCGCCACCTACGAGGTGCTGCAGCTGGAGGGGCTCGATTACCCGCTGGCTGCGGCTGGTGTGGCCCTCGAGATGGACGGGCGGCTGGTGAAGGACGCCCGCGTGGTGCTGGGGCATGTCGCCCCGACCCCCTGGGTGTCCCTCGACGCCGCCGAAGCGCTGCGGGGCCGGTCGATCGACGAGGCGACCGCCCGGGCCGCCGGCGACGCCGCCGTGGCCCGCGCTACTCCGCTGTCCCACAACGAGTACAAGGTTCAGATCGCACGCACCGCCGTGAAGCGGGCTGTGCTTCGCGCCGTTGGTCAACTGGAAGGAGTAAGCTGAATCATGAGCGACTTCAACGTGCTCCAGCCAGCCAGCGAGCTGGGCGAACGCTGCCGCAGCCTGCGCTGCAAGGGAATGTACCTCAACTACGGCCTCAGCGAGGCGGACCGGGTCACCGGGGATGGCCACTTCTGGTGCGCCAGGAACCAGCGGACCTACGGACCCGACGACCAGCTCGTCGGTGACCGTCCCTGCCGCGATTCGGGCCGGACCTGCTACGAGGCGACCTGAGTCGGCCGGCGAACCACCTCGGCATCCCGGATCTCTTCGGGATTGACTGAGGGAGGTCGCCGCCACTCGCGAGCGTCTTTTCAATCTGCCCCGGGAATCGATTCTTCGCCGAATCGGTTCCCGGGTTTTTGCTGCGCCGGGACATGGGTGACATGTTTCGCAGAGCTTCCATTGTTTACGGCTTGATCTTCCCGCACTGGCAAAACTCATTTCATAATCGGAATGAACCAATTCCCAACGGAGTCACGTGCATGGTCTCGCACCCCGACCTTCCCCAAGAAACCGCCCCGAAAGCCGCTCATTCCCAAGAAGAGCAACGTCTCCTGCTGCGTCACGTCCGCTGGGAAACCTACGGCCAGATCCGCGACGACGTCGAGACTCCCGCTGTCCGCATGGCCTATGACGGAGCGAATCTTGAAATCATGTCGCCGTCATTCCTCCATGAGCGTTTCAGTGCGCTGCTGGGCCGGTTTGTCGAGTGTCTTGCCCAAGAAAGAGGGATCCCCCTCGCCAGCGGCGGCTCCACGACGTTTCGCCGGTCCGCCCTGCTGCGGGGGCTCGAGCCCGACCGCTGCTACTGGCTGGCCCATGAGCCGCAGGTGCGCGGGGTGGTGGAATTCGACCCCGACACATTCCCTCCTCCCGATCTGGCGATCGAGGTCGAGATCAGCCGTTCGCTGCTCGACCGTCTCGAGATCTACCACCAACTGGGTGTTCCCGAGATCTGGCGCTGCGATGGAACTGCGGTCGCATGCCTGCTGCGGCAGCCCGACGCCGGCTATCGCACCGCCGAGTTCAGCCTGTCGTTCCCCTGGCTGGCCCCGTCCCAGATCGCCCCTTTCCTGGCGGTCGATCCTCAAGTCACCGAAAACGAACAACTGCGCCGCTTCCTCGAATGGTCGCGGCGATTGGGGTGAATCGTTTGCGGGACTGGCGATCCGTCACGCTCTTCCCACGAGTGGCCCGATCCCGGTCGATGGACTGCGGGGGAGTGTCCCCCTCACCTGCCATTTCTGTCGGAAAACTGGTATCCTCCGGTCGCTGAACGGCCCTGTTTTGCGGGCTGGGCTCCGGACTCCCCACTGGGAGTCGACATCGCCCGATCCCGCCGATCTGTTCCGGTTGGTCATCGTGGAACGAGGGGAATCCACGCATTCAAGCCCCCAGGACGGCAGCTCTCGAAACCGTCCAGGAGCGGCACTGTCTGCTCACCTGGCCCTGCTCGCGCGGTACTTCATGACCACTCCCCACGATCGATTTCTGCTCGCCGCCACTGTACCTGTCGATGGTTGGCACGGAGGGGGCGACCTCGCGGAAGCCCAGGCGCTGCTGGCCGCGCATCCCGACCTCTCCACCCACAGCATTCACGCCGCCGCCGTGCTGGGAGACTCCATGGCGGTTGCCCGGTTTCTGCAGGGCGAGCCGGGCCTGGCCACCACCCCCGGCGGACCCCGCGGGTGGGATCCGCTCACGCACCTTTGTTTCTCGCGATACCTCCGGCTCGACCCGGGCCGGTCCGAGGGGCTTGTCGAATCGGCCCGACAACTGCTGTTGGCGGGGGCGAACCCCAACACCGGCTGGAACGAGACCCTTCCCGAGGGGCGCGAGTTTCTGGAAGCGGTGATGTATGGAGCGGCCGGGATCGCGCAGCACCCCGGCCTGACCCGGCTGCTGCTGGAATTCGGAGCCGACCCCAACGACGAAGAAACTTCCTACCACGTCCCCGAGACGTACGACCTCACCGTGCTGAGGATCCTGCTCGAATCGGGACGCTTCAACGCCAACAGCCTGGCCACGGTCCTGCTGCGCAAGTGCGACTGGCATGATGTCGAGGGAGTCCGGCTTGCGCTGCAGTTCAATGCCGATCCCAACCGCCAGACCGTCTGGGGGCGGACCGCCTTCCACCAGGCGGTGATCCGCAGCAATCCCCTCGCCATCGTTCAGGCAATGCTCGACCATGGGGCCGATCCCACGCTTCCGTTTCATGGCGCACCCGGTTTCGTGCTGGCCGCCCGCGAAGGGCGGGGTGACATTCTGCGTCTGCTGCAAGAGCGGGGCTGGAACCTGGAGTTCACCGGGGTCGACCGGCTGCTGGCGGCGTGTGCCCTGGGAGACATGGCCCAGGCTCGCCGACTCGCCTCCGACCTGTATGGAACGACCGGCCCTGATCCGCTTGACGCGGGGCGCTGGCTGGGGCGGTTCGCCAATTCGGGAGATCCGGCCAGTGTCGGCGCACTGCTCGACGTGGGGTTGCCGGTGGATGCCGAGTGGCCGGAGGGACTCGATTTCCTGAACATTCCTCCCCGCAGCACCGCCCTGCATGTCGCTGCCTGGCGGGCCCGGCACCCGGTGGTTGCGCTGTTGGTCGCGCGGGGGGCCGAGATCCACCGGAAGGACGGTCTGGGACGCACCCCGCTGGATCTCGCGGTGAAGGCCTGTGTCGATTCGTGGTGGACCGACCGGCGGACGACCGAATCAATCGTCACGCTGCTGGCCGCCGGGGCCGACCGCACCAGGATCACCCTCCCCACCGGTTATCCCGCAGCGGACGAGATCTTGCAGCACCGCTGAACCGCCCCCCGCCCCCGGAAGCCTCCCCACTTCGACAGCCGGGGAAACCCCACGGATTTGCGGTTGATTGCACCCACGGCCGTCGACGATCATCCAGGCGTGCCCTCTCCCCTGTCCCCCGGGTTCGTGTCATGTGCCCCCTGTCCAGAACTCCGCAACCTCGTCGACCCGGTCCCACCCGGCGCGAGCTGCTGCAGGTGGGGGGGGCTCGGGGCCTGGGGATTGTTGGCCAATCGCCTGGCCTGCGTCCCGGCGATCCAGGCGAACCCTGCGGACTTGCCCAGCTTTGGCCGGGCCAAGTCGTGCCTGCTCATTTACAAATATGGCTCCCCGCCGCAGCACGAGACCTTCGATCCCAAGCCCGATGCGCCGGTCGAGATCCAGGGGGAACTGAAGGCCATTCCGACGGCCCTGCCGGGGGTGGCCATCGGCGAACGGCTGCCCCGCATCGCCCAGATCATGGACCGCCTCACGGTGGTCCGGTCACTCACGCATCCCTACCCGCTGCATGGCACCGTCTACGCCACCACGGGCATTCCCGATGTGGATACGAAGATCGAGGCGATGCCCCGGCACAAGCGGCAGTGGCCGTTCATCGGGTCGATCGTCGATTACCTCGATGAACAACGGCACCTGCGTGCGGGTCACACCGGTCTGCCGGCACTCCCCCGCAACATCGCCCTGCCGTTCGTGATGGGGTCGAAGAACGAGTATCCCCCGCTGGCGGGTCCCTATGGCGCGATGCTGGGGCAGAAGTACGATCCGGTCTGCACCGACTTCCGTCCCGAGGGGACGCACCTGGCGCCCGAGATCCTCCCGGGCAAGGCGTTCCGCGATCCGCTGTTGGGGATCCGCCCCACCGATCGGCTTGAACTGGCGGGAACGTCGGCCACCGGTCTCGATCCGGCCCGGCTGGGGCCGCGGCGGGCCCTGCTCGAGCAAATCCAGCACGGCCGGACCGATCTCGACCGACACGAGCGGGGGGCAGCGTTCCGCCTGCAGCAGCAGCAGGCGTTTGACCTGCTCTCGACCGGCCGCCTGCAAGAAGCGCTCGACTACACCGCCGAGCCCCCAGCGGTGCGCGAGGCGTATGGCATGACGCTGTTCGGGCAGTCGTGCCTGGCGGCCCGCCGGCTGATCGAGGCCGGGGGGCGATTCGTCACGGTCTTCTGGGACGCCTACGGGCTGAATAATGGTTCCTGGGACACGCATCACAACCACTACGGTCGGCTGAAGGAGTTCCTGCTGCCGGTGTTCGACCAGGCGTTCAGCACATTGATTCTCGACCTCGAGCAGCGCGGCCTGCTCGACGAGACACTGGTGCTGGTGATCAGCGAGCATGGCCGCACCCCCCAGATCGACTCGAAGCCCGCCGGAGCAGGCCGGCACCACTGGTCCCGGGCGTACTCTCAGGTTTACGCGGGCGGGGGTCTGGCCCGGGGGACGGTCATTGGCCGGACGGACCGTCACGCCGGGGATGTGGAAGCAACCCCCATCTCGCCCAAAGACATTCTGGCCACCGCCTTCCATCTGTTGGGTTTCGATCCCGACACGACGGTTCCCGATCCGGAAGGACGGCCCATGCCTGTAACGGGCACCGGCCGGGTCCGCCCCGAATTGCTGGGCTGAATGTCGGATTCGCGGGCCATCCCGTGAGTGTTCCCTGGCCGCGATTGCTGCCGGATGCGCGGGTCGGTCAACCGCAAACCTGGGCGGTCGCTGCGAACACTTCCCTTGCCGGAAAGACTCCTGGCACGAAAACGCCAGCAGCCAGGTCCACCGGTCACTGGGCTGACCGATGGGCCTGGCGGGCGTTTGCGAAGGCCGCGGCTGCGGGCGCTTTATTGAGGTTCGGCCGGGAGAGCCGGGACCGGTTCGATGGACCCGTTGGGCAGCCCCTGCATCTTGAGGGGGCCCGACTTGCTCCGCAGGTTTTCGGGTTGCGGCTGGGGAGGCAGGCCATCGGGAGTGACCACGGTCAGACCAGAGGCCGACCGGCCACCCACGAAGTCCAGCCCACCGGCCGGGAGATCGTTGGCGAACGCCTCGGGCTCGGTGTGGACGGGGTCGGCATCGGGGGCGTCGAAGGCGAACGTGCGAGCCCATGCCCGGCGGATGGCGTCGCGCTGGGCCTCTTCGTTCCACGGCCCTTCGGCCAGCTTGACGTTGTTGATCTCCAGCAGCGTTCCCTTGCGGTAGTGCAGGTCGGTGAGCGCCTTGTTGTACTCGATGACCGCGGTGTAGAAGGCCACTTCCGCCTCCGCCGCCCGCCGCCGGGTCTGCAGGAACTGGTCGAGCAGCACGCTGGTCTCAACGTTCGGGACACCCAGCCGGTAGCGGCTCTCACGCCCGGCGATCTGGGCCTCGGCGGTCTGCCAGCGGTTGTACGCCGTCTGGGCGGTCTGGTAGCGCCAGGCGAGGTCCTGGAAGGTCTTGGTGAGCTCGTGCGAGATTTCCTTCTCCTGCAGGGCCAGCACCTCGCGGGCCTTGGCGACCCGCAGCTCGTAGTTGCGCACCTGCGAGAGGGCCGAGCGGAAGCCGAGAGGAACCGAGAACTGCAGTCCCGCCTGCCAACCGGTGGTGTCTCCCTCGAACATCGTGCGGTAGGCGCTCTGCAGGTTGGCTCCGGTGGTGCCGGGAGGGCCGTTGGATCCCCACAGGTTGTTGCCGAAGCCGTTGAGCTGATACCCCGAGACGAAGTTCAACTGCGGGTTGGTCAGACTCTCGGCGGCCGTCAGCTGCAGCTCGAGGCTCTTGATGTTCCACTTCTGCTTCCGCAGTTCCTCCCGGCGGGTCAGCGCCTCGGCCAGGCTGATGTTCCAGTCGGGATCGAACTTCGAGATCGAGGGATCGTCGGACGGACGCAGAATCTGACCGTCGGCACTCGGCAGCCCGCACAGACGGCGGAGCTGTGTTTCGAGGTTGTAGATTTCCTGGAGGGTGTTCTCGGCCCGCTGGCGCCCATCGTAGTAGGCTTCGCGTGACTGCTGTTCGTCCAGTTCCGAGAACCGGCCTCCCAACTGGTACTTGGCGGCGAACCGCCACGATTCCAGGAAGCTGTCGCGGGCCTGCACGGCCGCGTCGTAGGCCCGGTAGGCGAGGTACAGATCCCAGTAGGTGTCTTCCACATCCCGCAGCATGTTCCGGACCGACACCTCGAAGTCGACCAGGCTGATGTCGGCGTTGATGCGCGAGATCACCACACCCTGGCTCACCCCGGTGATGCCCGAGAAGGCGGGGTTGATGGGACCGGCGATGCGGGTGAATTCGGTTCCCGCCCCCGCCCACAGGGGCTGGGTATAGGTCAGCGCCATGTTCCCGGAATAGGCCGAGGGGAACAGTTGGAAGTCCTGGTTGGTCCACAAATAGTTCATGTTGTGGCTGAGGGCGACGTTGGCCCCGTAGGCGAACGTCTTGGTCAGCGACGACTGGAACTGTCCGGTGTCCTGGCTGAGGACCGAGCCGTCGGTCAGCCCACCCGCCAGGAAGAAGTTGTTCTGGTACGCGTTGTTGTTCCCCCAGACCATGCTGGTGTTGAAGCGGGGGTCAAACTGGGCCAGCGCCGCCTCGACACCCTGGCCACCAAACAGCACACCGCTGTTGCGGATCGCCGGGTCGTAGATCGAGGGGATGTTGTCGGCATTCGCGAAGACCTGGGTCCCCGCGGTACGGAAGTCGCCCCGGGTGCGGACGATGCGGTTGTTGGAGAGGGCGAGGTGGATCGCCTCGGAGAGCGTCAGGTCACGCACCTGGTCTTTGGAGCGGTCTCCCAACCGGCGGGGATCTTCGGCCACCAGGGGCTCTTCCAGAGTCTCCGAAGGTGTGTCGGAATGCTGGATCTTCAGCTCGCTGTCGGTGTATTCGCAGAGATAGTCGTACTCTCCCTTGTCACCGATGTACGACAGCCGTTTCTCGGCCCCCGTACAGCCTGGCAACATGGCCCCCAGCACGATCGAACAGACCCACTTCTTCCAGAGGGCACGTTGAGCAGCGGTGGACTGTCGGCGCATGGCAGACCTGGCGTTGAGTTGAATCCCGTCAGTGCAATGGGGCGGAATTCGCCCACTGTCACCCTTCCTCCGCGCATCCCGAGCCGTAGCGCGACATCCCTGTCGGCGACACACCACCGGCGCAATGACCGGTACAAACGGCAGAACACGCTCAGGTGTTATCGGCGGATCAATCCGCAAGGTTTGACCAATTCCCACCACCAGATTTTGCAACAATGTGTATTTATGAACACATTCCACAACCGGAATCCGCGTTGTGGAAGAACGCCCGACAGCGGTCACACGCAGGTCGTCCGCGGCTGTTCCGGAGGACGCGTGAAGTCTGTTCCGGACCCTCTTGTACAGCCCCGACCCAACGATCTCGACCGGGCCCGCAAGCAAGTCCTCAAAAGTGGATGTAAGTCATTGCCAAAAAAGGATTTAAAACTTGACACCAAGCCCTCGCCAACCCCCCCGCCAGCTTTGCATTCCACCGCCCGCAAGTGTATGCTCTGTTCAGTGTGGCAATCTCTCTTCCAGCAGGTGGTCGCCCGGGCTTTCCGGGATTGACAACAGGGTGTCGATTCGGTGCGGGTCCTGGCTCCTGAACGATGGGCTGGCTGGCCTGACGATTGGCCCTCGGCTGTGTCGGTGTTGTCCTGCGGCGGGCCATGTGGGGGAGCGATTCCGGGGTGGAATGGTGCTGCTGGTGCGTCGCCGGGTGGTCGCGGAGGCGACTCTCGCCCCCTCGGCGCGTAAGGTGGAGCGTGGGGTGGTTTCCACCCGGATGGTTTTCTTCTTCGAGGAGCGTGTCTGGTGTCGACCGATGGCAATGTGAGCGACGATCGCATTCGTCCGCTGGATATCCAGGACGAAATGCGGACCAGCTACCTGACCTACGCCATGAGCGTCATCGTCAGCCGGGCTCTCCCGGATGTCCGCGACGGGCTCAAGCCCTCCCAGCGCCGCATCCTGGTGGCGATGAACGACCTGAACCTCTCACCCGGCGCGTCGCGCACCAAGTGCTCGAAGATCGCCGGTGAGACGATGGGCAACTATCACCCGCACGGCGACCAGGCGATCTACCCCACGCTGGTCCGTCTCGCCCAGACGTGGATGATGCGCGAGGTGCTGATCGACAAGCAGGGGAACTTCGGTTCGCTGGCCGGTCTGCCCCCCGCCGCGATGCGGTATACCGAAGCCCGGCTCTCCCCGGTGGCCGCCGAACTGCTGGATGATCTCGACCGCGACACCGTCGACTTCATTCCCACCTACGACCAGCAGCGGATGGAGCCGGTGGTGCTCCCCTCGCGGGCCCCCAACCTGCTGATCAACGGCTCGTACGGGATCGCGGTCGGCATGGCGACCAGCATCCCCCCGCACAACCTCGACGAGTCGTGCGACGCGGTGATGAAGCTGATCGACAACCCCGAAGCCTCGATCTGGGAACTGATGGAGGTGTTGCCGGGTCCCGATTTCCCCACGGGGGGAATCATCTGCGGCCGCAACGGCATCCGCCAGGGATACCTCACCGGCCGTTCGACCATCACCCTGCGGGCCCGTACCCACTTCGAAACCGAGAAGAACAGCGACGTCATCGTCGTCACCGAGATTCCCTACCTGGAGACCCGCGACCGGGTCCGCGAGAAGCTCGAGCAGCTGGTCCGCGACGATCGCATCCAGGGGATCTCGAAGATCGTCGACCTGACCGACCGCAATACGCCCGAGTGGCAGGTGCGGCTGCACATTGTGCTGCGCCGCGATGCCGACCGCGACGTCGTCCTCAACCAGCTGTTCGAGTTCTCTCCGCTGCAGGGGACGTTCAGCATCATCCTGCTGGCCCTTGTCGGCAACCGGCCGCAGACGCTCACCATCAAGGAACTGCTGCAGGAATTCATCCGCCACCGCGTCGACGTGCTTCGCCGGCGGACCGAATTCCTGCTGGGGGAAGCCCGCAAACGGCAGCACACCGTCGAAGGGCTGCTGATCGCCCAGCTCAACATCGATGAGGTCATCGACACCATCCGCAAGAGCGCCAGCCGCTCCGAGGCGAAGGAACGCCTGCAGACCCTGCAGGTCCCCGGGGGGCTCATCGAACGGGCCTTGGGAGAAAAGGGGTGGGCCGCGTTCACCGCCGACCGCGGCGCCAGCGAGAACTACACCCTCTCGGCGACCCAGGCCGAGGCGATCGTCGCGATGCAGCTCGGCTCACTGGCCGGCCTCGAGCGCGACAAGCTGGGTGAAGAATTCCGCAAGCTGCTCGACGACATCGCCGAGTACCAGCGGCTGCTCTCCGACGAGGCCCACATCCTGGCGCTCGTCCGCGACGAGATGGAAGAGATCAAGCGGAAGTACGGCGACAAGCGCCGCACCGCCATCAGCGACGAGGAAATCGGCGAGGTGCTGCGGGATGATCTCATCCCGGAAGAGACCATGGCGGTCACCCTCTCGCACCGCGGGTACATCAAGCGGATGGAACTGTCGACCTACCGCGCCCAGAAACGGGGGGGCCGGGGAATCGCCGGGGCCAAGACCGACGAAGAAGACCCCATCCAGCACCTGTTCGTCGCCAGCACGCACGACTACCTGCTGTTCTTCACCGACCGCGGCAAGGTCTTCTGGCAGAAGGTCTACGACCTCCCCTTGCTGAACCGCACCGCCAAGGGACGGGCCGTGGTCAATCTGCTCAACCTCCAGGAGGGAGAGAAGGTCTTCAACTGCCTGGCCGTGCGCGACTTCGACGATGTCCGCCAGGTGGTCATGGCGACCCGCAACGGGGTCGTCAAGAAGACCAGCCTCTCCGAGTACAGCCGCCCCAAGGCGGGAGGGATCATCGCCATCCGCCTCGAAGAGGGGGACGAGCTGATCGACGTGGTGATTGTCTCCCCAGGGCAGGATCTGCTCATCGCCACGACCCGCGGCATGGCCATCCGCTTCTCGCAGGATGACGCCCGCAGCATGGGCCGCGCCACCTATGGCGTGAAGGGGATCGACCTGGCTGCAGGAGACTTCGTCGTGGGCATGGTGGTGGCCGACCCCGCCCGCGACCTGTTGACCGTCTGCGAAAACGGCTACGGCAAGCGGACTCCCTTCGGCGGCAGCGACGAGAGCGGTGAAGAGACCGAGGAAACTCCCGTCGAGACCACCGACTCGACCCCTCCCGCAGGGGAAGGAGAGGCGGTCGAAGAGGGGGCCAAGGGAGGCCCCGCCGGCTATCGCCGCCAACGCCGGGGTGGCAAGGGACTGCGCAACATCCGCTGCACCGAGCGAAATGGCCTCGTGGTCGATGTGATCTCGGTATCTGACCAGGACGAAGTCCTGATGGTCACTGCCAACGGGATCATCCAGCGGATCCGGGCGGTCGACATCAGCCGGATCGGCCGCAACACCCAGGGGGTCCGCGTGATCCGCCTCGACGAGGGAGACAAGCTCGTTGGAATGGCCCGGGTCCCCGCGGAAGAAGCGATCGATGCGACTCCCGCCGCCGACGCGTCGGCCCCCCCCGCGATCGAGCCTCCCGCCACCGACCCCCCCACTTCCTCCGCCGAGTAAACCGCACGCGACTCCACCGCACGGGTGGTGGTGTTCCCACTGGTTCCCCCCGGGAATCAGACGCTGCGCCCGGAGGAACGGTTCCCCACCCTGGTTCCGATTTTCAGATCGGCCCAGCCGGGAACCCTGCTGTGTCCAACCCGTCGTCCCGGCGGCATCAACCGCCACGCGCCGTTCCGTTGGCTCACGATCTCGCCCCCTGCCTCCCCGGCCGAACCATTCCTGAAGGAAGTGCATCGGGGGATCTGGCTTCGACTCGGCTCGTGAAAACGAACTCTTCGTGGCCGCACCCTGGCGCACGGTCCTCGCTCCAGGCGCAACGCAATCCGCCCCCCCGCGCCTGTCCGTAACCCAGGGCAGACAAGTCCTTCAGACTGGCTCCGGACCCCTCGGTATCTTGAAGTGCCGGGCTGAATTTCGGTTCCATCCCGGGCTCGACGACGAATTCCCGCCCACGAACCACGGTCCACGACCCATGGTTGTTGAGATGGCCAATCACGAAGCACATCCGCGGGAAGACCAGCGGAAACTCCACCCGGTGCCTGCGACAACTTGCCAACGCACCGGTCGTCGATACCGATCAAACCCGGGTGGCCCGTTTTCCAGATCGGAACATCGGCTGGGCGGGGAAGCTGGGGTCTGCTGATACTGTATTCCAGACATCCACCGGCCCTTCCGCCGGGAAATGACCAGGGCCGTCTATCCTGGGGAAAGACGGCCCTGGGTGTGTGAAGTCGATTCCGCCTCGGGACTGTGGTCCGACCTGGGTCAGACCACGGCCACTCCCGGCGATTCGCAGCCGGTCAGGCGAGGATTCCCTCGACGTGCTCGGCCTGCACCAGTTCGCGGGGCTGGTTGAGGTGGTTGTATTGGATGGTGTTGGGGGGAATCCCCATGCAGTGGTAGACCGTCGCCACCAACTGGACCGGGTGCACCGGGTTCTCGGTGGGAGCCGAGCCGGTCTTGTCCGACTTGCCATGCACATAGGCCCGCTTGATGCCCGCCCCCGCCACCACGGCGGTGTAGCAGTACGGCCAGTGGTCGCGGCCGTCGTCCGAGTTCGAATTCCCCGAGGTGCTCACCCCGCGGATTGGGCTGCGGCCGAATTCACCCAGGGCCACCACCAGCGTCTCCGCCAGCATGCCGCGCTGGTCGAGATCGCTGATCAAAGCCGAGAGGCCGCCATCGAGCATGGGGGAGTTCTGGTTCTTCATCCGGCCCGACAGGCCGACGTGCACGTCCCACGAGTGATTGTCGGAGTTGGCGACCTTCGGCCAGATCACCTCGACGAACCGGGTCCCGGCCTCGATCAGCCGGCGGGCCAGCAGACAGCTTTGGCCGAACGTGTTCCGGCCATACAGGTCGCGCGTCTCGCTCGATTCCTTGGTGAGGTCGAACGCGTCGCGGGCCTTCCCCGAGAGGACCAGCCCCAGGGCCTTGCCGTAGTACTCGTTGATGGCCGTCTTCGCGACCGCCTTGTCGAGCGTCGGCATGCCCGCGTTGATGCTGTCGCGCAGCCGGGATCGCCGTTCCAGCCGCGACGACGAAATCTCTTCACGCAGCTTCAGGTCGTCGACGTTGATGCGGTCCATCTTGTTCATGTCCATGTCGTCCCCCGAGGGGAACAGCATGTACGGGTCATAGGCCCGGCCCAGGAACCCGCCGGTCCCCCCCTTGCCGATCACGTTGCTTTCCTGCAGCGGGCGGGGCAGCATCACGAACGGCAGCATCGCCGCCTCGGGAGGCTTGTGCCGGATGATGTTCGAACCGAGCGTCGGGAAGTCGGCGGGGCTGGGGGGTTCGAGCTGACCCGAGGGGCTCACCTTGTCGGCGGTGTAGCCGGTGTGCAGCTGATAGATCGCGGCGGTGTGGTTGAACAGCCCGATGGGGGTGTAGCTCATCGAGCGGATCATCGTGAACTTGTCGTTCACCGTCGCCAGCTTGGGGAGCACCTCGGTGAAGTTCACGCCGGGCAGCTTGGTGTCAATCGGCTTGAACACGCTGCGCACGTTGTCGGGCACATCGGTCTTGGGATCCCACAGATCGAGGTGACTCGGCCCCCCCTGCAGGTAGACGAGAATCACATTCTTGGCCTTGCCGAAGCCGAGACCACCGGCCGATCCCCCCTCTTTCGCCCGGGCTTCGCCCGCCAGCACGTTCCCCAGGGTGACCCCCAGCATGGTCGACCCACCCACGCTCAGCAGCGAGCGCCGCGAGAGGGTTCGATCGCAATTGTCGATGCCAAGTTGCCCGGGAATCACCAGCATGAGAGCGCCTCGTTTGAAAACTTCGGTGCAGGGGGGAACCAGCCGTCGCCCGAATCATCGGATCGCCGGGCCAACCAACATCACAACCGCTCCGCCAACACGCCGCGTCGACGACAGACCCTGTCGTCCACCTGCGATCGTCCACGTGCGGTCATCGCAGGCTCCTCCCGCGAACGCATCAACACTCTTTAAGATGATACTGGCCCATTCAAAAGGGTGTCAATTGCGGGGTTGGAGACTCGTCGCCCCAGTGGATTCGAACCCGTGCCATCGGCGGAATGCTGCGAACTCCCGAACTCAACGGTGGCGAACTCAGCGGCGGCCGACCGAATCACACCCATGTATACATATGATATTTTAGAAGTGGTTTTTTGTCAACTTCTTATAGGGTTTACGTTCACACGCCCAGGCGGGGTTCGGTGGAACAACTGGAAGGACGTGTCAGTTGGCAGCACTCTCGCGGGGTGAGTCGGCGGCGGGTGGGGGCAAATTCAGCGGAACTTTGGCGGGATTCGGTTTCCAGCCGTACTTGCGGCGGTACTCGGTGGGAGACAGGGGGGGATCATCGGGACCCGCTTTGGGATGGGTCAGACGGACGAACACTTCCGAGTTTGGTGCAGCCGAAAAATGCCTGGTCTGTTCATTCACGAAGATCCAGTCATCCACAGTATCTCCAGTTCGGTAGAGGGTGGCCAAGAGGCGGTTCTCGAGGAAATCCCAGAGTTGGAAACTCGCATCTTGCGCAACCACCACATGCCGCTCATCAGGCCATAGCGCTCCCCAGCGATATGTGGTTCCGTGAATGGGATTCAATCTCCTGTTGCGATCGGGGGGTGCCCGCCAGACCAACGCCGGGGGATCAGCCTGGAGATCCCAGATCTCCCGCGTCATGAGCAGGTAGCGGCCCGAGACGGAAACATCGACACAGTGTGGATCCCAGCGAAACTCCTGAGAGGTGGCGTGGACCGGGACCGAGCGACGACCGGTTGGCAGATGCACGACCGCGGCCAGATGGCGGCCGAAGTGGTTGTCGGTTTTCACCCCGGCCAGCCATGTTCCATTTGCCGAAAATCCAATTCGTTCCGAGGGAAAGTCGGCGGCGAGTGTGGGGAATTCATCAAACGGTTGATGGGGCCGACCGCTGGACGTTCCTGTTGCCAGAGCCAGGATCGCGGCCTGGACCGTCGGCTGAGGACCAAACGGGATTCCAGCCAACTGGTTTTTGGTCCGCTCTCCCAACTCCGGCCACGGACGAGAGACACCCGTTGCGCAGTCCCACACCCGGGATGGCCCCACCAGGAGCGTTCCGTCGGGAGAGAACCCCAGATATCCCCGATCGTCAGCCCCCTGCAGAGACACTGCCTCCCCGCCAGAGTCTTCCCAACGATCGTTTCGCCACGCGCGGGTGACGATGACATTCGCTTCCACACTCCGCAGATCGCCGTTGGGCAGAATCCGCAGGGGATTGATCCAGGAGAGATCCAATCTGGGACCGAGCCGTCGCCCTGTACGCAGATTCCAGAGGCTTCGGGAGTTTTGGGCGGGGACAACGAGAAACTCGGAGTGGAGTTCCGGACTGGGGAACCACCTTCCGCTCGCTGAAATGTTCTGGCCGTGATAGGGAAACCGCCTCCCTTTGCCGGTTTCGAAGTCCGCCAGCCAGCCTCCCATCGCCAATTGACGTTTCCGGAAGTGATAATCCACCCCCGTTCCAGCGGCTGGGAACGTGTGGGGCCACTCCCGCTGGTTGCCGGTCATCAGATTGCATTCCACGGCACGCGAACCGCTGAAGACCATCATCCGATCGGCCTGCGGAGACAAGGCGAGCGGGAACCGGGGGAGATTCCAGTTGCGATCGTATCCCTCCAGGGGCAAGCCAAAGGTCGCCTCGGGTGCCGGGCCGTAGGCTCCCGACGGGTTCCGTTTCCAGCGGAACACGCGTCCGGGAACGGCAACCACCAGATCGTCCTCCGGGGTGAACCCAAACACTTTGGAGGTGATTTCCAGTGCGGGCTCATTCCCCTCGGCGGCGGGAATCCCGGGAGCGGTCCCCAGCAGCCGCCCCGTCCCGGCATCCAGAATCGCCGGTCCCGACCAGTCCGAAAGGTTCACCACACCGAGGAATTTCCCGGACGGAGAAAACTTCACCCGACCCGACAGGCCCACGGTTTCCCACACGGGAGACCAGTCGCTGGTCTGCAGGCAATGGAGCGAGTTTCCCTTGGTATAGACAAATCGACTGCCATCGGGGGAAAAATCGCAGCCCATGTCCCGGAATGACGACAAGGTGTCCCAATAACGATTCGGAGCGTTCGGATCGGTGCTGCCCCCCAGATGGATCTGATGCTGTCTTTCGAGGTTCGATGTCTTCCAGATGTGCAGCTCCTGCTCGATGTCCGCCGAGGCGATCCAGGTGCCATTGGACGACCAGTGGAGCGCGAGGATGGATGCCGCATGCCCACGGTAGACCCGCGCGGGTTGAACTTCATGGACTGCATCGTGAAGCCAGACATCGCCATCATCCCCGGCTGTCGCGATGTACTCTCCATCAGGGCTCCAGACGACTGAGCTGGTGCCACCGTAGGGCCCCGGCAATTCCCGTGTGATCCGCACGGGAGGAATCGCCGCCAGTGACTCCGCCGTCGACTGCCCGACCGGTGCCGCAGCCTCCTCCCGCGAACGCGAGGGGGCCCTCCACAGGGCCAGTCCGATGATCCCGGCCGCAGCCAGCACAGCGGCGGCCGCCCCAGGCCACCAGCGCCGTCGGGGCCGGGACCTTTGCAGCCGGTCGAGCGTCCCCCGCGAGTCCACGAACGTGAATGAACTGACTTCAGCCGCCGGGACTGTTTCCGCTCCAGTCCGGGCCAGCGCCTGGACGGCGGCGGTCACCGCCGGGCCCCCCGCCAAGGATTTCGCCGCCAGAGGCTGCAGAGCCCGCACCAATTCCTCAGCGCTTTGAAACCGCTCTTCCGGCCGCTTGGCGAGCAGCCGGTCGATCACCGCGATCAGGGGAGCCGGACAGTCGACACGAAACTGCCCCACTGAGGGAGGGCTGTCATTCGCCAACCGAGTCAGCTTCTCCAGCAGGGTCCCTCCGGCGAACGGCGGCCGACCGACCAGGAGGTAGTACAAGGTCGCCCCCAGGGAATACAGATCACTGCGCTGGTCGGCGCGATGTGTATCGCGGGCCTGCTCCGGGGCCATGTAGTCAACGGTCCCCATGACCGTCCCTTCGTGGGTGAGACTGGTATGGTCGTCCCCCTCCGAGGTGTCGGTGAGCCGGGCCAGCCCCATGTCGAGAATCTTCACCGATCCCGCCGTCGAGAGCAGCAGGTTCTGGGGCTTGATATCCCGATGCACCACTCCGCTGGCGTGGGCATAGGCCAGGCCGGCCGCCGCCTGCAGACCGATCGCCGCCGCCTCCCCGGGAGAGAGCACCCCCTCCCGTTTCACCAACCCCGCCAGGTCCGACCCCTCGACATACTCCATGACGAGGTACAGCCCCTGGTCATCCTCCCCCACGTCGACCGTCTGCACGATGTGCTCGTGCTGCAGCCTCGAACAGACATCCACCTCCCGACGGAACCGCGCCTTGAGTTGCGTCTCGCGCAGCGCTTCCGGCCGGATGACCTTCAGGGCGGCGATGCGCTTCATCCGCACATGCCGGGCCTTATAGACCGCCCCCATCCCCCCCTGTCCGATCTGCTCCAACAGCACATACCGCCCGCCGTCCACCTGGAACCGTGTGCGTCCTGCCGCGAGCTCCTTCCATTGCCACCGGGTCACCAATTCCCGCCGCACGAGCTCCTCCCGCAGGTCCGCGGGCTTCACCCGTCCCTCACGGCTTACGGCCCGCAGGGCTTCCTTCAGCTCGGCCGGAGTGATCAGTCCCGCCTCGATCAACTGCCGATCAAGCGGCGGCCGGAGGGAGAACCCGGATGCAATTCCAGCGTCTGCCGCCGCTGCCACCTCCGCGGCTTGAACCTCCCAGTCTTGGCGCACCGCCGCCAGAAATTCCCGCAGCGACTCCCGCTGTTCGGGCGGAACCCGTTCCAGCCACGACTGCAGCTCGGGAGTCCGCCCCCCCCGCAGTTCGGCCGCGTACTCGTCGGCGATCGCTTCGAACAGGGGGTCGTTGCTTCCCACCACGGTCTGGGTCGGCTGTTCCCTGGGAACATCAGCCGCCGATTCGCCCTCCGATTCACCGGAGTGCCGTGCTCCCGATGACGATGGCGGCCGAGACTGTAACGGCGAACCATTCTCCGATCGTGATCGCGGAAAATCCATGAATCACCTGCTATGCCATTCACAGCCTCTGGAACGATCCCTACGTCCAGAGACTAGCATCCTCCAAAACCCGGTTCAATCGGCACAGTCTCACGATCAAAGACCGCGGGGCCGGCAGCCACCTCGGAAGCCGGGTCCGTGGTCTGCCTGGGCCGTCGCGTGTAACCAGCGCGGGACGGCTGAGGCAACCCCATCCCGGCCGAATGGGGCTCAGCCCCCGCCCCCAAAGCCCGGATCTGTCGATCAATGGCTGAACCGGAGCGGTGGCAGTTTTTGACCGCCCCGCCCCAGCATGGCCGTTGGCAGCTCAGTTCACCGTCTCGGTTCCGCCGTTGTTCAGATCACTCACGACGTCCCCGGTGAACTGCCAGAACCAGTCGAGCGCCAAGCCCCCGGCAAGCGTGTCGAACATGCTGGAACTGTCGGTCTGGATGGTGGTGCTGTTCAACCTCGAAGTCCCATTCAACCCACCGCCGTTGCGGAGATTGCTGATCCGGTTGGCATAGGGCAGGTCGAGCCGCGACCATTCGTCCCGAATCGCCTGGATCGCTGCCCGGGTCAAGACCTTGGTCGTCTCGTTGTAGTAGGTCGTCAGGCCGGGCGCGACGATGTCTTCATCATCTCCTCCATCCAGAGAGTCGGCTCCATTGCCGCCAAACAGAATGTCCCGCCCCGCCCCCCCCTGCAGGGTGTCGTTCCCCGCCCCGCCAAACAGCACATTGTCGAGGGCGTTGCCGGTCAGCGTGTCGGCCGCCGCGCTTCCAATCAGCAGTTCGAAGACATCCTCCGCGCTCAGACCCAGCGACAGGTTCGCATTGACGGTCTGCACCGCCGTCGTCCCCAGGTCGACCGTCACCCCCACGGTCGTGGTCCCGAAGTCGAGCAGGTCGACTCCCTCTCCCGGCAGTTCCACCAGAGCATCGGTCCCCAAGGCCGAGTTGGCGGCGAAGACATAGCCGTCATCGCCGGTTCCCCCCGCCAGCGTGTCGTTCCCCGCCAGGCCAACCAGCGTGTCATTCCCGGCGTTCCCCTGCAGCAGGTTGTCGAGGGCGTTGCCGGTCAGCGTGTCGTTCAGGACACCCCCAACCACATTCTCGAACGCGGTGGCGAGCCCCAGTACCAGCGAGAGGTTGGTATTCACCACTTGTGACGCGGTCGTCCCGAGGTTGACCGTCACTGCCAGAGCGGTGGTTCCCGAGAAGTCGAGCGTATCGCTGCCGCCGGCCGCTTCGTTCAACGTATCGGTTCCCAGCGCGCTGTTGGCGGCGAAGAGGTAGGTGTCGTTCCCCAGGCCACCGGTCAGCGTGTCACTCCCCGCCAGGCCCGAGAGGGTGTCATCGCCGTCATTGCCCGAGAGCGTGTTCGCCAGGGCATTGCCGGTCAACAGATCGCCCAACGCTCCTCCCAGGGCACTTTCGAACGTGTTGCCCGCCCCCAGAACGAGGCTGAGATTGGCGTTCACCACCTGCGTGGTCGCGAGTCCGAGATTCACCGCCACCCCCAACGCGGTGGTGGCCGAGAAATTGAGGACATCGATGCCTCCCGCCGATTCGTCGAGCGTGTCGGTCCCCAGATTCCCATCGGTGATGAAGAGATAGCTGTCGTTGCCCAACCCACCAATCAGCGTGTCATCGCCAGCCCAGCCCGCGACGGTATCATTGCCCCCCCCACCCACCAGCCGGTTCGCGAGGTCATTTCCCGTCAGGGTGTCGTTCAGACTCCCCCCGGTGACATTCTCGAACGTGTCCACGGCGTTCAGCGCGAGGCTGAGATTGGCGTTCACCACCTGGCTGGTGGCGAGCCCCAGATTGACCGTGACCGCCTGCGAGGTTGTGGTGGTGAAGTTCAGCGTATCGGCCCCCTCGCCGACCGCCTCCTGCAGAGTGTCGGTTCCCAGCGCGGCGGTCGCGGTGAAGGCGTAGGTGTCATCGCCGGCTCCTCCCGCCAGGGTGTCATTCCCGGCGAGGCCGGCCAGGGTGTCGTTGCCGCCATTCCCCTGCAGCAGGTTGGCCAGCGTATTCCCCGTCAGCGAGTCGTTCAGCTGGCCACCCATCACATTTTCAAACGCCGTCGCCAGCCCCAGCAGCAGGGAGTGGTTGGCATTCACCACCTGGGCGGCGGTGGTGGCCAGATTGACGGTCACCCCCAGGTCGGTGGTGGCCGAGAAGTCGAGGGTATCGAGGCCCCCTGCCGCTTCATTCAGCGTATCGGTTCCGAGCGCGCTGTTGGCGGCAAAGAGGTACACGTCATTCCCCGCGCCTCCAATCAGCGTATCGTTCCCTGCCTGGCCTGAGAGCGAATCGTCCCCGCCATTTCCAGTGAGAGAATTGGCCAGCGAGTTGCCGGTCAAAAAGTCGGCCAGCGGCCCCCCGATGACATTCTCTACGGTGTTGTCGGCCCCGAGGATCAGGCTGAGATTGGCGTTCACGACCTGGACCACGTCGATCCCGAGGTTGACCGTCACCCCACTGCCGGTCGTCGTCGAGAAGTCGAGCGTGTCGAGCCCCCCCGCCGACTCATTCAGTGTGTCGGTCCCGAGGCTGGAATCGGTCTTGAAACTGTAACTGTCGTTCCCCAGACCACCGGCGAGCGTGTCGTCACCCGCCAGTCCCACCAAAGTGTCATTTCCGTCGCCGCCGCTCAGCACGTTCCCCACCGCATTGCCGGTGAGCGTGTCGTTCAGACTACCGCCCGTCACGTTCTCGAACGTGTCGACCGCACTCAGGGTCACGGTCAGATTGCTGGTGACCATTGTTTGGGAGGTACTCAGTCCGAGGTTGACCACCACGGCCCTGGTGGTGGTGGCGGTGAAGCTGAGCGTGTCGAGCCCTGCTCCCGCCAGCTCGGTCAGACTGTCGCTCCCCAGCGCCAGGTCGGCATCAAAGGCGTAGGTATCATCGTCAGTCCCCCCCTGCAGAGCGTCGTTCCCCGCCCCCCCCTCGAGGGTGTCGTTCCCGAGCCCGCCGACCAGGGTGTCGTTGCCCGCGTTCCCCACCAGGCGGTTGTTCAGGGCGTTGCCTGTGAGCGTGTCGTTCAGACCTCCACCCAAGACGTTTTCGAACGTGTCGGCCGCACTCAACACCAGGCTGAGATTGGCGTTCACAACCTGGGTCGCCGCGAGGCCAAGGTTGACCGCCACCGCCACGCTGGTGGTCGTACTGAAATCGAGCGTGTCGCTCCCCTCATCGGCCAATTCCGTCAGCGAATCGGTTCCCTGGACCGAGCTCGCCGTGTAGGCGTAGGTATCGTCTCCCAATCCCCCCGCGAGGGTGTCGTTCCCCGCCCCGCCGATGAGCGTGTTGGCGAGCGCATTCCCGGTGAGCAAGTCGGCCAGCGATCCTCCTGTGGCCCCCTCGAAGGTCTCCCCCGCGTTCAGAGTCAGGTTGAGATTCCCCGCCACGACAGCCTGGGTGGACGTCAGTCCGAGGTTCAAGGTCACCGACTTCGTGGTGGTGGTGGCGAAGGTAATCGTATCGCTCCCCTCACCGGCGAACTCGACCAGGGTGTCGCTTCCCAAACCACTGTTGGCGGCATAGACGTAACTGTCATTGCCGAGACCTCCCGCCAGCGTGTCGTCCCCCAATCCCCCAATCAGACTGTCGTTGTTGCCAGCTCCCTGCAGACTGTCGTGGCCCAACCCTCCGGTCAGCACGTTGGCCAGAGCATTCCCCAGCAGCACGTCGGCCCCCTCGCCGCCGGTCGCGTTTTCAAAAACCGCGTCGTTCTGCAAAATCAGCGACAGGTTGGCATTCACCACCTGAAGCGTCGCCAGCGACAGGTCGAATACGACCGCAGCGGCTGTCCCGGTGAAGTCGACCAGGTCCGTGCCTCCCGTCGCCGTCTCCCCCAGTGTGTCGGTCCCCAGCACCGTATCGGCATCGAACACATAGCTGTCATTGCCGGCCCCGCCCGCCAGGGTGTCATCCCCGGCACGGCCACTGAGCGTGTTGGCCAGCGTGTTGCCTGTCAGACTGTCATTCCCCGCGCCGCCAATCACATTCTCGAGCGCTGTGGCCGAGCCCAGGATCAGATTCAATTGCCCGGCTGCAACCACCTGCGCGGATGCCAACCCGAGGTTGACGCTGGCTCCTGTGATGACCGTGGAAGAGAAATCGATGGTGTCCAGGCCACCTCCCGTTTCATCCACCGTGTCGGTTCCCAGGATCTGGTCGAGATCGAACTGGAAGCTGTCGTTTCCCGCGCCGCCGATCAGGGTGTCGTCATCTGCTCCACCGACCAGCAGGTCATTGCCGGCCCCCCCGGACAGCGTATCGTTCCCGCCGCCTCCTCCCAGACTGTCAATCCCGCCCCCCGTGGTCAATTGATCGGCGCCGACTCCCCCCTGGGCGAAGACCGGTTTGGTCTGGGCCGTGCTGTTGAAGACATCCGCCCCTCCCTGCAGACGCGCCCGCCAGGTGGTCACATCGGCGGAGGTATAGTTGGAGAGGGTGCCATTGAAAGAGAGTTGGAACGTTCCCGACACCGTGACCGTATCGGCGGCGTCTGTGCCATGGATCATCACCGGCGAGAGGGGGGCATGATAGACACCGGCGAACGCCAGAAGGTTGTCGACTGACGGGCTCGCCTCCAGTTCGGACTGCTGGCCCAGCCGGTCAACGAGCATCAGCAGCCGGTAGTCGGTGTCGGGGTCGGCCAGCCCGGCCCCCGGCAGGGCGATCTTGCCCGTGCCACTGCCAATCGTGAGGGTTTTCGTGTGACGCCCCACGGTCAGGTCGGCGAACGCGGTGATCGGTACAGTTCCCAGCAGCAGGTCATTTGAGACATCGCCGTCGGCATCCGTGGCCCGATACAACCCGATCTCGAAGGCACCCGAGTTGGAGTACAGCACGTCGTAGGTGAGGCTCAACTGGGTCAGGCCATTCGCAGTGAACGAGACCGCGACCAGGTTGGGATCGGGGGCATCTGCTTCCCAGGTGGTGACGGCAGTCCCCCATCCCTGGTGACCAGCCGCGTCGCGTACCCCAGTCGCGTCGATCGTGACGGCAAACGTCCCGTCGCTCGCAGTCCAGTTCGACAGCCCCGACACCCGCCACCGATTCCCCCCCAGGTCGGTGACGACCACCGACGAATCGACGGGCATCGCAACGCCGCCGCGCGTCAGTCTGACATCGCGCCAGTCGAATGAACCCGACTCGATCGCTTCCGGGAACTGCACGGTGACGGCATCCACCGGGACCGTCTGCACTTCCGCCCAGGTCTCTTCGATCACCGCCGTCGGCCGGACCCAGTCAAACACCAGGCTCTGCCCCGAAACCAGGCGGGGGTTGACCACGTTGAACGACACCAGCCTGCGCTGGGCCGAATGGTTCACTCCATCCGTCAGCCCCACGGTGGCACTCGCCCCCTGATCCTGGAAGACCGAACCCAACTGTGTATCGACGTAATCAATCCGGATTTCGGAGTTGTTCAGGCCGGTGTTGAGGGGCAGCGTCGCCTGGAAAGTGACCGAGCCGGCAGGAACATCGAAGTGGGCCACTTCCCACCAGCAGAGTTGGAGCGCTTCGGGAATTCCATTGGCGTCGGCGTCCACAAACCGCGCCAACACCTGATCTTCGGAATCCCGATCAGTCACCGTGTCATCCCAGTAGACCGCCACACTGGGAACCGTCGGACTCGAGGCGAGGTTCGTGTTGGTCCAGGTGGTGACCGGGCTCCCCAGGCTGATCAGTCCATTGTCGCTGACGTAGAGCGACGTCGCACCGGTGTAGTCGACCCCCCACAGGCGAAACGTGCTGGTCCCCAGATCGACGGGAACCGACACGTCGTCCACCCCGTCGATGAGGGTGAAGACCCCCGGCGAAGTGGGGGTCAGGGGGTCCACCGCCGGGACCGGCGACACCACAACCGGGAGCGTGGGGGCCGCGACCTGCTGCTGTTTCAGCGAGGCCAGGGTCGAAGCGGCGTTGAGCCGTTTGCCCGACACGGTCTTCCCCGCGAGCGCCGCCAGGGAATCGCCGCTGTCGATCACCGCCTGCTTCAGCTGCAGATGGGTGGCATCGGAAAACTGGGCGGCCGCGAGGGCTACCACACCCGCCACATGGGGAGTGGCCATCGATGTGCCGCTGAAATTGCCGTAGGTGTTCCCCGGCAGCGTGCTGTAGATCGACGCCCCTGGTGCACCGAGGTCGACCCTGGTTGCTCCGTAGTTGGAGAAACTCGCCAGCGTGTCCGAAGAGGTCGTCGCAGCCACAGAGATGATGTTGTTGCTGCTGTAACCGGCGGGATAGTAGCTCCCGGTCTCGATATTGGCCCCGTCGTTCCCCGCGGCCGCGACGAACAACACCCCCTGGTCCCCCGCCGCCTGAATGGCGTTTTCCATCGTCGGATCGTAACCGCCCCCCCCCCAACTGTTGTTGGTCGCGACCAGGTTGACCCCCCGCTCACGCATCATCGTGGAGTAATTGACGGCGCGGATCGCGTCGGTCGTCAGTCCCGAGCCCGAAGCGCTCAGGAACTTCAGCCCCATCAGCTTCACATTCCAGTTGACCCCCGCCACCCCCAGGCCGTTGTTCCCAACAGCGCCAATCGTCCCTGCCACGTGGGTGCCGTGCCCATTGTCATCAAAAGGATCGCTGTCTTCGTTGAAAAAATCCCAGCCATGGATGTCGTCCGGGAACCCATTGCCGTCATTATCCAGACCATCCCCCGCGATCTCTCCCGGGTTGGTCCAGATGTTGGCGGCCAGATCGGGATGGTTGTAATCAATTCCTGTGTCGATGATCCCCACGACCACCGACGAACTGCCGGTGGTCACGTCCCAGGCGGCCGGGGCATCGATGTCGGCATCGGCCACCTTCCCGCCTCCTCCCAGGTTTTCCAGTCCCCACAATTGAGAAAAGGACGGATCGTTGGACAGACGGGAGAGGCTGACCGGCTGGTCCTGAGAGAAGGAGGCCACGGCCGACTGCGACTGCAGCCAGCGAGAGACCTGCTCCGCACTGGCGTCGAATGTGCGCCACTGCAGCGTGCCAACCCCTCCCAAACCGCGCACCACTTGGGAGGTGAACGGAGCCTGGGCAAACAACGGTGCCGTCGCCGCCACGTCAGACAAGAAATCCACGGAACCCGACGACAACTGCACGATCCAGTCGGTCCCCAGTCCCTTCTCCGTGGTCGTCCCGGCTGTTTGGGTCGTGTTCAGTGTCGCGTCGGCCGTGAGCGCGGGACCGGCCGCGAACCAGGCGGGAGTTACCCTGGGCCCCGGGCCGGCACTCGCCAGCAACGCCCGCGACTCGAGCACTTCCCCCGCTGGGCCCCACCAGTTGATCGCCCGCCGAGACCGCGCATCCCCACGCCCCACGCCCCACCAACCACGCAGCAACCTTGACCAGACGGGACGCTTCATCGGAACCTCTGTACATAGAAGATCGCTCGGGAACCACCCCGCGCCAACGCCACACCGACCCGGCAGCGAAGATCCGGAACAACCAGGACTTCACACGCCGTTTGCTCGCGAGTGGCCGGGGCCACCACGCCAGGATCTTCGATTATACCCCGCGGACAGCAGCACTCAAAAAACCCCGGAAATGGCCGACGCTCCACCACAGGATTCCCAGCGTTCCCCAAGAACGCGACGTGGGCACAGACCCGTCTCGTGCCTTGGGGGGAGGTTGGCCTCAGGAGGGAGGCGGCGCGCTTCCCGTGGCCGAAAAGCCGTCCGGGTGGCTGTCCGACCCGATTTCGGACGAATCCTCGTCGGATTCGTCCGCCTCACGGACCATGGTTTCCCCTTCCACGAGCCGCAGCACCACGGGCGACACCCGCGATTTCCGTTCGATCGCCTCGGCCAGCGGTGTTGAGTGGGTCGTGACCCACACCTGCGAATACCGCGCGGCGTCGACAATCAACTCGGCCAGGGGAGCCAGCAGGTCGGGGTGCAGGCTGGCCTCGGGTTCGTTGAGGGCGATCAAGGCGGGGGGACGCGGCGAGAGCAACGCCGCCACGAGGCAGAGATACTTCAGCGTCCCGTCCGACAACTCCCGCGCCACCAGGGGACGCAGGCAGCCCTCCGTGCGCAGGGCGACACACAGCTCGGTGGTGCGGGGCGACCGATGGGTGGGATCGGGATCGTTCGCCAGAATCTCCAGGACCCGCCCCGGCAACCCCCGCCCGATCGCCTCGTGCAGCGTCCGGGCATCGCCCACTTCCAGAATCGTCTGCAGGGCCGCGGCCAGATCGCTGCCATCGTGGCTCAACACGGGGGTCCGCACGCTGATCTGGGGAGTCCGCAGCGGGGCCTCGGCATCGGTCCGAAACCCATGGTAGAACCGCCACTGCCGCATTTCGTCCCGCAGGGAATACAACTCGGGAAACCGCTGCGGCTCGCGCAGTTGCGACAGCACCGATTCGTTTTCGGTCAGAGCGGCGGGATATTCGACCGTCTCCCCTCCGGATTCACGCAACTTCGCCGTTCCCCCCCGGCGATCGACCAGGGTCGTGGAGGGCCGGCGGACCTTGCCGAGCCAGACCGCCTCTTCCTTGATCTGCGGGTCATAGCCGAACAGGGTGTTCCCCGGGATGGGAAACCCGCAGTCGAGCTGAAACGACAGGTCGTCGGTCCGGAACCCCACCGACATCCGCCAGGGATCCTTGCTGCGGCGTGGTCCCGCCCACAGGGCCGAGGCCAACCCCCCCTCCTGACAGAGGGCCCGGGCGAAGCCCCCCTCAGCGATCTGCGAGAGCAGCCACAGCGCACGGTACAGATTCGACTTCCCCGAGCCATTCGGCCCGGTGACGACCGTCAGCCGCCCGAGCGACAGCCGGACATCGCGCAGCGAGCGGTAGTTGCGGAGAGACAGCTCGGTGATGGGCATGGGCTGGGGTCGGGTCGAGTTGCCAGAAGTTGTTCGGTGCAACCTCCCAGGGCAAAATCTTCTCGCTCAGCGCGAGACAAGGGTGTTCGACGAAGGCTGCCTGGGGCTGGTCCCCACCTCGACAACCGTGTCAGGGAAACCACCCACCCCCCAACAGCCGATTTGTAACGTTGCGTCCGCCAGACGGCCACTCTGTGGATCAAAAGGACACCACGCCGAACTCATGGCGACCAGGGGACCGACAAACCAGAAGGTTCGTCGCCAGGGCCGTGGGATGGGCGTCTGGCCTGTCGCGTGAACAGAAACAACGGATCGATCCACAAGGCGGTCGCTTCGTCGATTGCAATCGTTCGACCGACAAACCAGAAGGTTCGTCGCCACGAGGCCGGCCCAATCCCGCGCCGTTTCGCACACCAACCCCCCGGCCGCACAATCCCTGCAGGGGATTTCTCCCAGAGCGTGGGGTTGCCACAGCGCAGCGCCGGCTACCCCAGGTCACCGTCCCCCACCCTCGCCCCAACTCTGTAGGAGGTGTCTACGGAAGTCCCGTCGGTGGACAGAAACCACACCGCCCACCGCGCCGCAAACGGTCCTTCTTCCTCGAGGGGGGAGAAGGAAGCCAACGGCCGGATGAGGGGGGCCACCCACCCCTCCACCCACCGCGTTCCTTTCTGGTTCTTCTGTTCCGAGAGGGCGATGCTCTTTCCGAGGGGGCCGCTGGCGATCCCGACACCTGGCCCACATCAAATTGCGAGCCCGCGCTGTCACGCACCCCTCTGGGGCCGGGTGACCGGAGGTGTCGCTGCGCTCAACCTCCGGCTCATTTCTGTGACCCCGACTGGGATCGACACGCGGCGACTTCTTCGCCTGACAAGCGTTCTTCATGGTCACGTCCCCCTTCAAGCGACCGCCGTACATTCGGTTTTCAACCTGACGGTCCCAGGGCCACCGGCCGGCGACGACCGAAAACCAATTGCCGCACTGGATTCGTCGGGGTAAACTCATGGTCATGGAAACCATGGCCACGCGGAATGTGAACGAGATTCCAACGGCAGAGCGAACCGCCCTGGAAACGCTGCTAGGGAGCAAGCTCTCGTCTGCGCAACAGGTATTTGTGATTGCGTATACGCCGGGCCTGGCTCCCGATCCGGAACAGCGAGCGGCCGCACGTCAACGGCTGCTGACGACATTCGAGTCAATCGACAGTTGGGGTCAACAGCAGGGTCTCTCGGCAGCGGAAGCCGACGCCGCCATCGAAGAGGCGCTGGATCACGTCCGTCCGCGAACTCCCTGATGCGGATCTTGCTGGATACCAATATTCTGGCTCGGGCGGCGACACCCAACCCGGGTCCGGCGCGTGCATTGCTTCTCAAAGTCACGGAAGATCCGCATGTGCTGGTGCTGTCGGGTTATATTCTCTCCGAACTGAGCCGCATTCTTCGGTACGAACGGGTTCGCCCCCTGCACGGCCTCACCGACGCCGGCATCGACCAATACCTCGCCGACCTGCAGTCTGTGGGAGTCACGATGGAACTCCCGAACGGACCCATCGCCCCAATTGTTCCCCACGATCCAGCCGACGACGGCATCATCGCAACAGCCATCGCGGGGCAGGCCGACATCCTTTGCACGCGAGATCGTCATTTCCATCATCCTGAAGTGCGGACCCACTGCGAGACGCGGGGAATTCGGGTTCTGACTGACCTGGAGCTGCTGGAACTTCTGCGGGACCAGTCCGGCACGAAGAACGCCGAGTAAAACGCACCAGCGCCCCTCCCCCCGTCCGTTCGGTTTTCAACCTGAAAGTCCCAGGGCCTTTCCCCCGAAATGCACGTCCCGATCCACTGACCGATCCTCGCCACGGCCGCGGGGTAGGCCTCTGGCCTGCCGCGTGAAAAGAACCACCGGATCGATCCACAAGGTGGTCGCTTCGTCAATTGCAATCGTTCGACCGACAAACCGGGAGGTTCGTCGCCACGGCCCTCTACCAACCCCGCGCCGCGCACACCAACCCCCGGCCGCAAAATCCCTGCAGGGGATTTCTCCCAGAGCCTGGGTTTGCCACAGCGCAGCGCCGGCTACCCCAGGTCACCGTCCCCCACCCACGCCCCAACTCTGTAGGAGGTGTCTACGGAAGTCCCGTCGGTGGACTGAAACCACACCGCCCACCGCGCCGCAAACGGTCCTTCTTCCTCGAGGGGGGAGAAGGAAGCCAACGGCCGGATGAGGGGGGCCACCCACCCCTCCACCCACCGCGTTCCTTTCTGGTTCTTCTGTTCCGAGAGGGCGATGCTCTTTCCGAGGGGGCCGCTGGCGATCCCGACACCTGGCCCACATCAAATTGCGAACCCGCGCTGTCACGCACCCCTCTGGGGCCGGGTGACCGGAGGTGTCGCTGCGCTCAACCTCCGGCTCATTTCTGTGACCCCTACCGGGGTCGACGTCGGCGACTTCGTCGCCTGACCTGCGGTCACTGGGCGGATCTCGCCCACACCCTGGGAATCGACACCAGCCGCCCCACCAACGCGCCTCTCCCCGCAGGGCTGCCCCAGCACGTCAACAGGGGATTTCCAGCCCCACGCCGGCCCAGCGCCCAGCCGCGTTACAACCGACCCCAGCGGGGTCCCAGAGGGTAGCCGGGGGTCGAGCGCAGCGACCATCCCCGGTCCACGCCCCACACATCGCCAGCACCCCGCAGGCGGTGCCAGACAGCGTGGATCAACAGGACCAACGCGGATGACTCTCGCCGACCGGCCCCAGCATCGTCGTGTGCGTCCGTGTCCGTGAGGCATCCAAACAACCCACGATCCGGCGGGTGGCTTCGCGTCGGCCTCCATGTCTATCGAACCGACTACCTCCCGGCCACTTTGTACCTCCCGATCCGCCAACAGACTACCCCACAAAGGGGAACTCAGCTTGTCTCCTTGCTGGGCCAGCGGGGAGATTGTTCATTCCGCCGCTGGGCCGGCCAGGCGACCCGACACCTCCTGGAAACCGTTGTGAACGACCACACCAACTCTCTGTAAAACCATATCTTTAAACAGCTTACAAATAACGCCCCGGACCCCATGCGGGACCGGGGAAGGGTGCGATTCCGGTGTCGTGACAATCAGACTTGATCGGCCGGCCATCCAAAACAAGCCGCCGGACCTGGGAAACCCGCTCAGGTTTTCCGGACGCGGCTCAGACCAAGGACCGGAACGGTGAGGAGGCCTAGCAGCCAAGTGGCCGGTTCCGGAATCGTGGCCCAGGGGGAGAAGTTGTCCCAGAACAACAGGTTGGGACCAAATCGTCCCATTTCTCCCAGAATCGTCTGATCGGGGAACTGCAAGCCGCCGGCCCAGGTGCTGGACTGACGCGACGAACTGAAGGTGACATACGGATGGGTGTAGAGCGTCAACGGAGAGGAGGGGGTCCCGATCCGCAGCAGATCGGGACTGGCCGAGATGTAGTCGGCTCCCAGCACATAATCGCCGGCAGGCAGTGTCAACTGTTCGTCGAGAGTGACGAAGATCCAGCCTCCTCCGGTCGACTGGGATTCGTAGGCGGGACTGTCACTTTGAATCGTCACGGTCGCGAGTGGGGCTCCGCCCGCTGCACTCCAGAGGGAAACCGTATGGTCTCTTGCCAGCCCGGCCGGTCCCTCGTCCCAAAAGCCCAGAGCCGTGACAAATCCCTGATTGGAGACATTGAAACTCCAGCCATACGAAATGAAATCGGCAGACTGGATTCCAGCTCCCGAGGCGGGAGCTGTGGGGGTGGTGAAGGTCGTGCCGCCGCTGATATCGGTCGCGATTCTGGGATCGGTCACATAGACCGTCGCTTTCGAGTTGGACGTGGTGTTGGTGCCAGTCGCCACCGGCTTCCAGTTCATGGTGGTCTCGAGATTCCAGATTCCCACCGTGTTTAAAAATGGCGCGGGACTCCGCTTGTCGCGGGTCTTGAATGTCTCGGTGAACGTGACAAACTCATTTTTGTTGAGAGTTTTGCCATCCAGCAACGATGGGTCGAGGATCTGCAAGTCGTAGAGTTCATTGTTGGGATCGATCTTGTTGGCATACTTCGGAGTCGCCTGAACGGCTCCGGGGGGGGGAGTCAACAGTTGGATCGGCAGCAGGGCGGAGGGGTTGGCGACATCACTGCTGATGTTGGTGACGGTCCAGAGCACGCTTCCCTTCTGCCCCTCGGTCGGACTCTGGGTCGCCGGGCGGGCAACCATCTGAAGCTGATAGATGGGAGCCGCAATGGTCCGTCCCGCCAGTCCTCCGCAGAGCAGCAGACACGTCAACGAAAGCAAACGAAACAGCGAGTTCATGGGACGAATCTCCAGATGACAGGCAGGGTTGCGTGGGGTCAACGAACGGGGGTCAACGAACGGGGGCAGACTCAGGAAGGGTCTGGAATGAAGAGGACCGGATCAGTCTCCAATTCGGACAGCTTTTGAAAGATCCATTGATGTTCGACCAGCCAATCACCATCGTTGGTCTCGAGCGCCCGCTCCCGGGCCGATTCCAGCGAATTCCGAGCCTCGAGGATCTGGGAGGCGGCCTTCTGCTCCAAAACTCGATCCGCGGGCCGACCATCCACTGGTGTCAGCTGCAAGAGACTGTTCTGGATGAGCCGGGCGGCGTACTCGGGATGGGTCTGGTCCAGCGGACGCCCTCTCCACCAGCTCAGCATATCCATGCTGTGCGAGACGACCTCCCGCATGGGTTTCTGCGTCCACAGCCGACGCTGTGCTTCAATCCTCCAAAAGTCGGCCCAGCGCAGATCGGGCAGATCGGCCAGAGCCTCTTCCAGGGCTCGCTCGGGAAAATCTTTCTCAAAGCGACGTCGCAACAACTCGAATGCCTCGGTGGCCTGTGTCTCGGCATCCAGCGCGTCCTGCCGGACCCGTGCCAGCCCCAGCACCATCCGTGCCAAGTCAATCTTCGACAACGCCACATGGACCGGAATCTGGTCCACGAATCGCTCACGTTGAGACAACTTGTACCGCTGGTACTCCAGCTCTTCTTCCGGCTGCATTTCCGATGCTGGCAGTCTCCAGGTCGCCAGCAGCCGCAGCCGATCCTCTTTCTCCAACGGGTCGTCCATCACCCACAGCAGCTCGTCGACAATCCAGCGCCGCTCGAGGTCATCGGGAAGTTTACGGCGGCCCTCCAAAAACTGGCGCACCTGCTGAATGGCCGCTGGACGATCTCGCTCGGCGAGTTTCTGCCGCACCTCGCGTGCCAACTGCGGCAGCTCGCTTTGCCGAAATTGCTCGTCGGGACCAAACTGCCGAATCGGCCCCTGAAGGCGGGCTCCTGTCCCGTCTCGCAGAAATTCCTTCTGGATCGTGATTGGGACCCGATCGAGCACCGGGTTTCCCCGGGAGAGAACGCCCCAGCCGACCAGCAACCCCAGCGACACAACCCCGGCTGCAATTGAGGCGGGAATGATCGTCGAGGTGGCCAGCAGATCGTCCAGCATCGCGGCGGCGGAGGGGTATCGCCGCTCGGGTCGTGGATCGCAGGCCCGGGAAATGAACCGGGCCAAACGCCGCCCGGCACCTGTCCGCAGCGACTTGCCCAGGGCCGCACCCTGGTCGGGTTGGAACTCCTGTGGCCGCCGGCCCGTCACCGCCACAAACGCCGTCACCCCCAGGGCATAGAGATCGGCCGCCCGGGGTTCGACGACTTCCGGGGGCCAGTACGCACGGGTTCCCCGCCGTTCCCCCACGCCCGACTGATTGGAGGCCAGCCCGATGTCGGCCAGTTTCCAGACTCCCCCCACGCGCAGCAGATTGTCGGGCTTGATGTCGCAATGCGCCAGCGACTGCCGGTGCAGTTCCCGCAGGCCCAACAGCACCTGCCGCAGCAGGTCCATGAGTGTTTCTGCGGGGACGGGGCCCTCATACGAGAGCCAGTGCCTCAGGGAAAAGGGCACATAGTAATCACCCAGCGCGGGACTGTGCGGGGTGTCGAGACGGTCCGCCAGTGGCATCACGTAGTAATAGATTCCCTGGGCGACTCCCGCATGCCGGATGGTGATGAGGTGGGTGTGTTCCGCACCACGTGACTGGTAGGCCTGCAGCGAGCCCACCTCGGCGGCAACGTGGCGGGTCAGCACCTTCACGGCACAGGGGCTGCCGTCGAGCTGGTTGCGGGCGATCCAGACATCGCCAAACCCCCCTTCGCCAATCTTCTGGAGCAGGGTGTAACCGGGAACTGCGGGAGCGTCGGGGGCCTGCGTCCCTCCGGCGACGACCGGAACATCGACCGCCGTATCCCCCACGCCCAAGGGAGTCGATCCCAGAGGAAGCACACTGGCCAGTTCCGGACGGGCCGCCATCTCGAAGACATAGGCGGGGAGTGAAGGAAACCGGCTGCGGATCTCGGAGCTGAGATCGGAACGGTCCCCCGCCCGGCGGCGCAGCATGATCTCACCAATTACCAACTCACACACGAGGTCTCCCGATTCGACCCGGGAACCCAGTTGCGAGAGCAACTCCTCGACCGTCACGCATCGCTGCTCATTCCAGGCGCTTTCCTGGGCTTCCAGCAGATTGGTGAGCAGTGACGGTTCCATGGCGTGCGCTCCGTGCTCGGAGGCATTCGAAACAGGGGGACATCAGGGGGCGATTGACCGGTCCAACGCGCTCCGCACACCCCACGGCACACTCGTTCCGTTCCAACCAAGCGTCGCCTGGGGGGGGGGGAGTCGGGGAACAGAGATCTGCCGGAAGTTTCCGGTGGGGAACCAGCAGTTCGGCCTCGATTCACGGACCGATGAAGTCTGACAACCAGGCTCACCCCGATCGCGCTCCCATCGCGACCAGCCCCACTCCTCGCTTGCGGAGGCACATTGAGGATCCGTCCAGCCAAAGAAGATCCGTCCAGCCAACCTCGCTGAAGGCTACATTAAGAGCCCGGTCGACCGAATGCAAGACTCTCTGGCGGGACGCTCCGACGATTGGGGCCAGACGAAGGATGGGTCTATTCGAACGTCTCGGCAGCTGACTTGGGGTCGCCCCCCTCCAGATCCCAGGCCTGCATCAGGCTCAGCATGTGGCGGGTGAATTTCACCTGCAGAGCATGCTCTTTGCGCCCCAGTTGGGCGGCGATCTCCTTCCAGGTGGCTCCCTGCAGTCGCAGGTCGAGGGGTGCCTGCAGGTCGGGGGGCAGCTTGTCGCGCAGGTATTGCAGCAGTTCATTGGCCACGAAGCGCTCGCTGGGGCTGCTGGCCCCGGCGGCCACGAGGTCGTCGACCAGTTCGAAGGGGGCCCGGCGGGCCGGCTCGCCCACCCCGTCTTTATACCGGCGGGCCTGCTCGCGCCGGGCGACCTCGCGCAGCTTGTTGAGAGCCATGGTCCAGACGAGGGCCCGCAACTGGTCGGTGGTCTCCACAGTCCATTGGTTCTGCCGGACCCCCTTGTCGAACTGCAGCAAGACCGACTGCTGCACATCGGAGGGATCGCAGATTCGCTGCAGATCGGTCCCCCGCAGGTGCCGGGCGAGCATCCCCGCGACCATCTCCCGCAGCCGGGCATACAACGGCCCCTCCGCCCCCCGGTCCCCCGCCCGGACCCGCCGCAACAGATCAACAATGTCTGATTCCAACATGCTCGTCCTCCCCCCACCCCTGGACTGACCCGCTCCCAACCCGACTCCCGTTGGCCCGCTGCCCACGATTGTACACGTCTGTCCCATGGCCAACACCCCGTTCCGGCTTCGACTTCTGGGCCGAAAGGGGGCATGGCTCACAAATCGGGAGAATTTTGGATTTCGATGTGCGCTGTGCCGTTTGGGGCGCATTGAGAGTGATAAGCCGGTCTATCAAATGGCTTCGAACGTCATCGATTTGGACTGGAAGCGTTGCCGCGGCCGGTAGAAGTCTTTCGCAGGTCGTGTCCAGATTGCAATATCGTTCATGCCGACTGCCAACATCGCCAGCCGAACTTCCGGCGGGCGCGGCATTCGAAATGGATGTACACTCAGGCGGCTGCGCGCAGACATCTTCGTCGCAACCGCGAGCCAAGCGCCCACCCCCGCGCGCTGCGCACGCCGACGCCAAGCTCAGCATACGTGCGACCGAAGTGTTTGCGAAATCATTAGTCTGCAATCACTTCAGAGCAGCTGATACTTCGCGCTGCGCTGGCGCTCGCTGATTCCTCAAGTCAACATCCCTCGCACCAGACGCGGCTGCGGACACGAACATCCGAGACTCATCTCAGACTCACGTCTTCAAGATCATCCGTATTCATACGATGAATGTGAAAAATATCTGTGCGCTTCCCCGTGGGCTGCGCATTGAGACAGATGAGCCCGCTCCATCACCCACGTTTCCGCGATCGAAGCGGAAAGCCACCGGCGTCATCCAGAGCGATGCCAGCTCGCGAATTGGCGACTTGCGGTGAGGGAAGCGGCGGTTGATTCTCTGTCTCAACAAGAAAGGTGGTTGGCATGAAGTCGATTCAAAAGCGTTTTGTGGTCCTCTGTGTCGTGCGCGACGGCAAGACTGGCGTCTATCAGTTCAATCGTTGCTTGAGACTGCTTTATATCGCATCATTGACCTTGCTGCTGGTGATTGGCAATGAAACCCGTGCGCAAATGGCACCCATGCAGCCAGTAGTCCCGCCCGAACCGCCTAAAAACATAGCGCAGTTCGAAAAACTGACGGTGGATTTGACACCGGCAGCTCAGGGGTTGTTTTCCGTTATCCCCATTCCGGATAGTAAACACGGACTGTTTTATGGCTCTCGGATGGTGGTAGCAAATGATGTGAACGGCAAGAATCCTACCTTGTTCGAAACCGGTTGGATCTACGGTGGTAATGATGACGTAAAAAAAAATTGGACCCATGATTTAACATTGCGACAAGAAAGGGAGTACGACGATTTCGTAAACAATTTAAGAAAAGACGCCGGCTATGACGTCGAGCTTGGAGTACAACAGATAGGGATCTTTGACAACTTCAAACTACAAGGAAGAAGCGGAAAAAGCTCAGTCATCAGCAAACCCGGCACAGAAGTCTTAGTGATGGGCCGATGCTTCTCCTTTGGTTTGCATCGTCTCAAACCAGGACAGGGGGGGAATGCGCCGGCTGAAGTGACAGGCACGGTGCAAATAGAAAACCCTCTATTACAGGGGAACGGTGCAATAGAGTATTTGGTGGAAGGCTCCTGGGTGCACGCAAAAACTGGCGAAGGGGCGAAGTTCGATCCAAAAAAATGGCAGGACCTTGGCAAAGCGAAAGACGGCAAGGTTATTTTTAATATGCCCATACCTAAAGAACTAGGTAATGACGAAGTGAAAATATTTTTGCAGGTGTATACACGACTGAGAACTGACAAAATTCCAGATCCTCCGCCTGCAGCCGCGCAACCCGAACCCGCCACCTGGCTGCTCGGCCTGACCGGTCTCGCCGCCGTGGTTGGCTCGCAGGCCTGGAAGAAACGGTATCCGAAGTCGGCTGTGTGAGTGTGGCTTCCCGCCGCACCCGCTGCCTCGTGGTTTCCCCCTGTCCCCGACGTCGATCGCCCGGTTGGCGTCGGGGACAGTCTGTCTCGGGTTCGCAATCTTTCTCCTCCGACAACGTTTCTTTTCTGGAGCATTCGTTATGTCGCGCCACTCGAATTCATCCCTCGCTCAGGCCCTCCGTCACCACGACCGGTCGCGTCACGTTCGCGTCAATTGGAGACTCGTTGGGGGGCTCGCACTCAGCCTCGCCGGGGCCGTCGGCTTCGGTTACTACCGCTATCGCACCTTCCAACAAATCCAGCTCCCTCTGCTGTGGGATCTCGCCCGCCGCGATCTGGACCACGGCGATCTCTCCCAGGCCCTCACCAAAACCAATCTCTACTTCGGGCAACGCCCCGACGACATTGCCGCCCTGTCGGAAATGGCCGGGTGGTGCCTCGACGGTCAACTCGACGCCCACACCGCCAGTCGACTTTACCGCCAGGTGACCGAGACCGCCCGCCGGCATCCGCACGACCCTCAACTCGCCCGCCTCGCGTTCCGCCTCGCGCTGCGGCTCGCCCCGGTCGTCCCCGATGACATCCAGGACAGTCTGTGGACCGATGCCCGCAACATCCACTTCACGGCCCTGTCGGACGAAGACCGCCGTGACCCGGTCTTCCGTCTCGGCCTGGCCCGCTGCCATGCCGCCCTGGAGGAGTCCGACCGCGCCATCCTGGAGCTGCTCGATCTGCTGGATGCCGGCGACAACCAACCCGACACATTCCGCGACCTCGTCGATCTGATCCAGCGTCGCAACCCGACCCGTCCCGGCAGCACGTCGGCCGAGCTGTCCCGCGAGGTGCGGACGCGGCTGCTGAGCACGCTGGCGAGCGATGAGGTTCGTGCCGAAGTGGGAGACAACCTCTGGACCAGCGAGACCCGCGAGATGGTGGTCGACCGCGTGCTGGAGCGGATGGTTGCCCAGGCGGAACCGGGCTGGCACGGGCTGCTGGTGCAGTCGCGCACTCTCGCGGAGCGGGGTGACCTCGACCGGGCCGACGATCTCGCGCGGCAGGCGGTTGCCCGTTCGGACCGCGCCGTCGAGACCCTCGTCTGGTTGATGGATCTGGGTGTGCATCGCGCCGCCCTGGCCGGCGAGCAACATCAGTGGTTTGAACAACGCCAGCACGAGGTGGCCGCGGGAGAGGCGGCGACAATTGGTGCCCGGTTGTTTCCGGAAGATCCGCGGTTTCACTACGAGCTGGGCCGGTTGACTCTGGGGGCGGGTGACGGGGCCGGGGGGGCCGCTCACTTCCGCCGGGCGCTGGAAACAGCCACGGCAGCGGCTGACAACCCCCACTTGGGCTGGGCACGGCAAAATGAATTGGGCCGTCTGCGGGCTCCCGCCCTGATCTGGCTGGGGCACTCCCTGGTGAGTCAGGCGGTGGACGACACCCGCCCCGACTCGAGCGAGACCTTCGCCGAGCTGCGGTCGATTCATCAACAGCTCGACCAATGGGGACTGTACCAATTGGCCGAGATGGGGCGGGCGCAGGTGCACATGCTGAACCGCGAATGGGACGAGGCGGTTCCGAAGTGGAATGTGATTGCCGTCGATCCTGATCTGGCCCCCTGGGCCCGGCTCGCGACCGCGATGCTGATCACCTGCCACACCGAGTTGGGCCAGTGGCGCGAGCTGGGGGTCGTCGCCGAACGGGCTGTGGCCCAGTGGCCGGGGTGGGAACCGGGCATTGCCGCGCTGGAGCTGCACTACACGCGCACCGCGCAGGCCGAACGGCTGGAGTTGTTCCAGGAGCGGCGTCGGGAACATGACGAGCTGCTCGCGCTGGCGGAGCGCTACCGCACAGAACTTTCGAAGCCCGAGGGAGATCGGGACCTGGCCGCGCTCGAACGGGAGGTCGAGGCGTTGGGTCAGACCGCCGAGTTCGCCCGCGACCTGCGCGTCATGGCGCTGCGGGGGCAACTGCTGCATGCGTTGGGAGACAACGCCCGGCTGCACGACCTGTTGCGCGACCTGCAGCAGAAGACCCCCCGCGTGGTCGAACTGCTGGTCCAGCGGATCGAGTTCGAACTGAACCGCGATGACCTGCCGGCCGAACGCAAAGTCCAGCAGGCGGCCGAGGCGCTGGACCTGTTCCGCGACGCGTTCGACACGAAACCCCGGCTGGGGGAGGAGGTGGTCGGCCCCGATTCGCGACTCGCACAGACGGTGGACCGGCAGACCGGACCGCTGTCGGGAGTGCTGCGGGGACTCTTGCGCGAACTGGCGGGCGATGTCGACGGGGCCCAGCAGCACCTGCTCGACGCCTTCCGCGAATCGAACGACCGGACCCTGCCCACGCAGAAGCTGGTCGAGTTTTATGTGCGGCATCGGTCGGCTCCCCAGCAGTTCTCGGATGAGTTCCTGGCGGTGGCGGGCCCCCTGCTGTTGAAGCTGAGTGGAGACCGCGGTCTGGTCTGGGCCGAGGGGGCACTGGAGGAAAGCCGCCGCCGGGGCACCCTGTCGACCGCCGACCAGATGGACCTGGCACAACTCTACGTGCGGCGGAAGGACATCGACCGCGCGATGACCGCCTGGGAAGAGCTGCGGACGCAGTCGCCCGGCAATGTGGCCGTGCTCTGGAACTACAGCGGCCTGCTGGCGGCACTGCCCGAGCCGACGGCGGAGCAAAAGGCCCGCTGGGGACGGCTGTGCGGTGAATTGGAGGGGTTGCGCCCCGGCTCACTGGAAAGCCGGCTGCGAAGCTTCCAACTCGCGTCGGCCTCGGGGGCGACCCGGGTCGCGGCGGACCTGCTGGAGCAATTCGCCGAGGGGTTGGAATCGCGCGGCACAGCCGGTCTGCTGCGGTCGCTGGCCCAGTTGGGCCGGCTCGAACCGGTGCTGGAACGCGTGACCCTGTCGGATGAAGCCGTGGCCCGCCGGTTGGAGGACCAGACCCGGCAACTGCTGTCGGACCCGGCGGTTGAGGTCGACGAAGAACAGTACCACGAGTTGACCGCTCAACCCGCGCTCGCGGCCGCGGTGCGAACCGAGGTGGTCGCGCTGCTGTCCGATGCCTTCCTGGGGATGCGGCAGACCGATGCGGCCGAGCGGCTGTTGCGGCAGACGTTGACCGGGCGCGACGACGGAGTGCTGGCCTTGCGGCTGGCGACCATCGTGGGCCAGCAGGGGGGGTTGAACGAGGCGCTGACCGCGTGGATGGCCCAGGCTGGGGCGTTTCCCGCCGAGACGGCCGAGTCGATCACGCGGGTCCTCGCAGCCCAGCCCGACAATCTCGAATGGCAGCGGATGGTGGCACGGTTCTTGTGGCAGGTGGCGCGGGCCGACGGCCTGACCCCCCGGCAGACACCGCTGCTGCTGTTGCTGGCCGAGTTCCACATGGCCCCGGCTCAGATCGCCCGGGCGATCGAGGTGTACGAGCAGGTGCTGCGGCTCGAACCGAATTCGGCCGCCGTGCTGAACAACCTGGCGTATGCCGAGGCGTTCAGCGAAGACCGCCGGGAGTTGGCCTTGCGGCACATCGACGCGGCGATCGCCACCGACGGCCCACGCCGGCAGTACCTCGACACCCGGGCGCTGGTGTTGCTGCAGTTGGGACGGTGTGACGAAGCGCGGCGCGAGTTGGAACATCTGACCGCGCTGGTGCGGTCGCCCCAGTATTCGCTGCACCTGGCGATGGCCCAGCACCGCCTCGACAACCACGATGGGGCCCGGGAGGCGTTGCGGCAGAGCCGCGAGCAGGGCTTCGACCCAGCGGAACTCTCGGCCCTGGAACAACCGTGGTTCGAAGAGTTGCGTCCGCTGTACGAATCGCTGGAGACCAGCGTGGCCCAGAACCAAAGGTAACCGTCGAGATGCAGACTGGGGCGATCGAACCCACCCAGCCCGCACCCTCGCCCCTCTCGCATCCAGCCGCTGCTCCACGGCACTGGGTGCGAGGGGGGTTTTGTCGTCATGAGAAGTCCAGAACGGGGAAGTGTTCCATGCGGGAGGCATTCACCTCGCCCTTTGTTTGCTTCTGCTCGCCGCTACCATCTGTTGTGAATTGAAATCCAGACTGCTTCCGTGACGTGGAACTTGTTCCACGAGATCACACCAAACCCCGAACGCTTGTCTCACCTGCAGACCGCTCGCATCGATGTCAACCGAGCCGCCCCCTGGGCGATGACAAGTGGTTTGGGGAAATCCCGCGGCAACTGAGCCGGCAATCGACCCTCCGCCCCCGCGGCGGAACCACAAACGAGTCACAAGACCTCGTCACCGTGCCGCACTCCAAAAAAATCCCTTATTCCATGTGTGCAAGTCACACCACCGCGCATTGAGCCCCCAGACAGACCTGTTGTGAGTCCGCCCGGGGGCGGCCAGACGCTTAAGGGGACAGGTCCCTTTACGCACACAGCCGTTTGTGATGCAAGAGGACCTGTTGCGGTGAAATGGCACAGCACCGGACTGTGACGCCAACTCGGGACACCGTGTTCCGCCCGCATGCCAAGCGGCTGTGGTCGACTTTCTGGGAACGCTCTTCCTGGCAAGATGGAGTGTCGCTCGCGAGCCGGAAATCAACCGGCCACTTCAGGAAGACGTCAATTCGGACTGCGGGGGCGGCGTTGTTGAGCGATCTGGTTCGGACCGATGTGAACGAGAGGGGGTTGACCGTCGGCCCTCCGTGTTGTCATGGACTTGCCTCCACTGAGGCTGTACCACTGAAAGGCTGGAAACGAATGTTGGGAACTCTGTTGATCGCCGCGGCCGGGTTAGCGGAAGCAGTTTGGCTTTGGGAGATGTTGATCATGACGGGCCTCCTCCTGGTGATTGGCCTCTTCGCAACCATTGCGATGGGTCTGCGATCGACAGTCTCGTTGATGGTGTCCATGATGCTGCTGGTCATCTTCATGGCAATCTGCAGACCCTGGTATCTGTTTATGCCCTTTGACGCGGAAGCGTATGAAGACCACGATGTGGTCCGGGCGGCCGAGAGGTTTCGAGTCGTGGGAATGCTCTGGATTCTGACGACTTCCTTGGTCGTGACCGCCTCGGTCGTGGCATGGCGTCGTGGACACGCTCCGATCGCGGAGGAATGCACCAGCAATCCTTCGTGATTCGAGTGACAGACTGGCGACTAATGGATCCCAACGATGGAGTGGCCACAGAGCACCGCCGGGCCCAGAAGCCACCGGGGGAGGCAATTGCAGAGGCCAGTGGAGCACCGCCATGTCGGATGCCCGCGCCTTGGATGGCCAGCCGCATTTCGGATGTCGTTGATAGCGATTGGAGTGAATCGCGGTCCGCCGTTCCCGGGCAAATTGACGAGATTGGCGGGCGTCGTGGGCGGGTGTCGTGGGCCGGCGACGTGATGGCTCCAACGGCCTTGCACAGTCTTGATTCCCGCCAGGCCCTCACCCTTCCATTGCCAGGGAAGGGGTGCCCGCAGGGCGGGTGAGGGGGTGACCCGTCCGGTTCCAGCAACCGCGTGCGGCAAAAAAACCACGCGGCCGTTTCGCCCTCACCCCAGCCCTCTCCCGCGGCGGTGCGGGTTTTGTTCACCGGACGTCGTCTCGCGGGAGAGGGGGCACGCGCGGCTTGCGCCGCTGGGGACTTATCGGCTGGGAACCGCGCGGCAGGAACGCCTTGGCTCACATGGTGTCCCTCGTACCCTGTTCAGGGAACAGTGCGGGCCACCCTTGGTGTAACTGGCTGGGCCGTGTGTCCGAGAACATGTTTGACCAAACGGTGCCCATGACTATCGGTCAAAACGGGCCATCCATTAGTGAAAGCCGAACCGGCACTTTCCGATCCACGTCCGTCGATTCGCCACACCCCTCGGCTCGCGCTCGACCTGCACTTCACGCCACAGGCTCATTCGACAATGGATGGCCCCCACACCCGGCACTCGACCGATCGTTCTCGGTACTTTCGGGAACCAACTCTCCCGGTCACTCACAGAGCGACAACAGCCGTTGGCGGATGTCGGTGTGGATCTGTTCGTCCCACTCGGCGGCGACGTGGGCGGGGAAGTCGAAGGGGGACTGGTAGGGGGGACCGTTGGGGCGGAGGTAGCCGGCGGCGGGGTCACCCAGGTCGATGTTGTCGTGATTCTCGGCGATCTTCAGCGGGCCCCACACGAAGCGGTTGCGGGTGTAGTAGTTCACGCTGCGGTTGATGGTGACCGGGCGCGTGCGGGGGGGGACCAGCGCCCGGCCCGTCGACGAGGGATCAAGAAACACCACCAGGTCGAGCGCCAGCGGGCGGTCGCTGGTGGCCAACGTGCGGGCGACCTCGTAGGCGGTGTGTCCCCCCCAGCTGTTCCCCACAATCGCCAGCCGGTCGCGCGGGGCCTGCCGGCCATGCGCGCGCAGGCAGTCGACAATCGCCCGGGAGTGCGGGGGCTGCGGATCGGCCAGGTTCCCCGCGCGCGTCCCGTTCCAATTGAAATACTCCGCCAGGACGTCGGCGGCGTGCAGATCATCCCGCAGCCGGTACAGGCCGCTGTTCCCCTGATCGCGGCGGGCCGTGCCGGCCAACTGCTCGGGAGTGGGGTCGCTGTCCATCCCGCCAATCAGCACGCAGAACAACCGGCGGGACTCGCCCGCAGACCGGCTCGCCGCCGCCCGGGTGGCCCCCACAGTCCGGACCTCGGTCTGTCCCAGGGCGACGTCCGTACGGACCACGAAAGCCAGCACGGCCACACAGGCCAGACGCAGGGCCGCAGATCGAGTTCCAGTGAACCACATGACGTCACGCTTCCCGTTTCGAGGTGCCAGGCAGCCCCCATCCCTGAGGGCCGGCCGTCATCGGGAAGTCTGTCACAACTTCGGGGCCGCGGGCAAGACCGGTTGCCGCCGGACGGCCCACAGAGTCTGCCCTCCCGCCCGAAACCCTGGTGCACAATCGCCAGCGACGACGGCTACCGGCGGATGCGACCGCTGGCTGGGGGGACCCGCGGTCGCACGGTTTCTGCCGGATGTGGTTCCCTTCCCGACGCCGTCCGCTCGCCCGCGAAGGGGCTCACCCAAACAGCGCTTCGATCGGTTTGCCCCCGTCGACAATCTTGAGGGGGCGGCCGATGGGGCTGAAGTTCTCGGTGCTGGGGTCGACCCGCAGAGACCGGCACATCGTCGCGAAGAGGTCCTGCACGGTGACCGGGTTGTCTTTGACCTGCTGGCCATCGGGGGAACTGGCCCCGTACACCTGGCCTCCCCGAACTCCTCCCCCGGCCATCAGAGCATTGAACGCCCGGGGGAAGTGGTCGCGCCCCGTCCGGGGGTTGATCTTGGGAGTCCGGCCGAACTCGCCCATCCAGACCACCAGGGTGTTCTCGAGCAGACCACGCTGCTTGAGGTCGGTGATCAGCCCCGACATGCCCCGGTCGACCGGGCCCGCCAGCTTGGTCACCTGCTTGAAATTGTCCTGGTGGGTGTCCCAGCCATTCGAGCGAACCTCAATGAACCGGACCCCCGCTTCGACGAGCCGGCGGGCCAGCAGGCACCCCTTGCCGAAGGGGGAATCGCCGTAGAGTTTTTTCGTCTCGTCCGATTCATTCGCGAATTCAAACGCCTTCACATTTTCGCTGAGGACCATGCGGCGGGTCTTGTCGTACAGCTGCTTGTGCTCGGCGACCTGCACCTCAGCCCCCTTCGCGGCGAACTCGTCTTCCAGCCGGCCGAGCAGATCGAGCCGGCGGTTGAACCGCGGCCCCTTCACACGTCCCACGACGTTCCCCGGCAGTTCTCCCGGAGCCTGGACGACAAAGGGTTCGTAATCGACCCCCAGGAAACCCGACCCGACGGTGGGACCAACCGAAACGACAGGCGGCAAATCGCAGTTCTTGTCAGAAAGTTCCTTCGCGAGGGCCGCCCCCACGCTGGGATGTCGGAGGGTTCCCGTGGGGACATACCCCGTATGCATCTGGTACGAGGCCCGCTGGTGTTCCCCCTCTTTGTTGGTCATCGACCGCAGGATGGCGATCTCGTTGAGGACCTGCGCGGTGAGGGGCCAGTCCTGGGCAATCTGGATGCCAGGGACGGCTGTATCAATGGTGGTGGTCGGTCCGCCGTTGGTGGTGCCGGGCTTGGGATCGAAGGTTTCCATCTGGCTCGGCCCCCCGGCCATCCAGAGCAGAATCATCGCCCGGCCGCCCCGCCGCAATTCGTCGGCCCGCAGGGTGCAGAGATCGGGCAGACTCAGGGTCCCGGCAGCGGCGGCCCCGGCGAGGCTGGTCTGCAGAAAGCCGCGACGGTTGGGACTGGCGAATCCATCGGCAACAGGGAACAACGGGCTCATCACAGGCACCTGGCAAAAACAGAAGTGAGGTGACTCGTTGGGAGGTGGACGCGGCGGGGTGGACCGACTACCGCCGGGTCTGGAACTCGGTCGAGTTGATCAGGCTCCAGAGGATGTCTTCGAAGGCGTCCTGGCGGTTCCCCACATCCTTGAGGTATTCGCCGCAGATTTCGATTTCCTTCGCCGACGGCTCGCGGGCGTGCACCAGCAGATAAAGTTCGCGGAGCGCGTCTTCATTGCTGGAGTGCTGCGCGAGAATGGTCGCCAGACGGGTGGCCCCCTTCCCGGCGATGAGGTTGTGGATCGCGGGAGAGTTCATGAGGAACAGGGCCTGCAGCAGGTTGCCCTGCTGGTCCTCGGGAGTCGCCGACGGATCGAACCCGAACAGCCGGCGGAATTGACCGCGGGCCGAGCTGTCGTTGTATCGCCCGGCCAGCTTGCGTTGGCCCCGGTTGGCGGGCCCCCCCAGGTCCTCGACGCCGAGGATGCGGGTGATGGCGTCGTAGAGCTGGTCGGCCCGCAGCCTGGTGGGGCAGGCGCTGGCGAACGCGGGGGGATTTTCCGAGATGGCCCGGGGGCGGATGCGGCGCTGGTAGGCCTCGGTGTTGGTGATGGTCTTCAGCAGCCACTTCACGTCATAGCCGCTGGCGGTGAACCCGGCGGCCAGCGCGTCGAGCACCTCGGGATGCCGGGGAGTCCGTTCGGGACCCATGTCATCAACCGGCATCACGAAGCCTTCTCCCATCAACTGGGCCCAGAGGCGGTTGACGAACGCCTTGGCGAACCAGGGATTCTCGGGGGCGGTGACGTAGCGGGCCAGGGCGACCCGGCGTTCAACGTCGGACAGGCCGGTGCCGGGAGAGGCGTCATTGAGGAAAAACTTCGGGTCGAAGCGGGTGCCGGCCGACTGGGGGTTCTGCAGGTCGGGCATGTAGTACTCGGCCATTCCCTTCGTCCCCCGCATCATCGGCAGCGGGACCTGGCGGATTTCTGCGACCGACAGGGTACCGTTTTTGTCGGTGTCGGCCTCGGAGAACAGTCGCGAGAGGGCGGGACCGCCGTCTCCCTTGAGTTCCTTCTTCGAAAGCTGGCCGTCCTGGTTGGCGTCGAGCCGGGCGAGGATCGTGTCGGCATTCTTGCGGATCCGTTCGATCGCCTCGGCGGGGTTGGCCGCCGCTCCATTGAACGAGACCAGTTCGAACGAGCGGTCATCCCCCTTCACACGATCGATGCGCAGGCGGGGGAAGAACGCAGCCAGGGCGTGGAACTCTTCGCGCTTCCACTTGTCGGTGGGGTGATCGTGGCAATTGGCGCACTGCAACTGGATCCCCAGGAAGACGCGGGCGGTTTCGGAGGCGGCCTCGTCGGGCTCGCCGCGTTGGGCGTAGAGCAGGGCAGTCTCCCCCTGCTTGCGGACATCTCCCTTCGCCGTGAGCAGGCGGGTGGTGATGTCGGCCCACGAGGCATTGTCGCGCAGCTGGCCGGTCATCCACTCTTCGAACGCCTCGCGCGAGATCTGGGCCCGCTGCTCGACGGCACGCGAGAAGATCACGTCGCGCCAGTAGCGGGCCCAGTTGACGGCATACGCGTCGCTCCGCAGCAGGCGGTCGATCACCTGGGCCCGTTTGTCGGCATCGGGATCGAGCGAAAAGAGCGAGACCTCTTCGGGGCTCGGGGCGATGCCCGCGAGGTCGAACGAGACTCGCCGCAGGAAGTCTTCATCGGGGGCGCGGGGAGCCAGTTCGACTCCGGCTTGCCGCAGTTGGTCGGCCAGCAGCCGATCGACCTGCCGGCCCAGCTCGACGTGGTCGGGAAGCGTGCCCGGACGGGGGTAGGGGGTGAACTCGGCGGGACGGCGGGCCTCGGCGAGGCGTTTTTCTTCCGCCGCCTGGGCTCGCTGTTCCTTCGGAGTCTCTTTGGGGGTTGTGGTGGGGGGCTGTTTGGCAGCCGGGCTCTCGGAGGCCCTCTTCGCCGCTTCGTTTTTCTTGGCGGCAGCCAGCCGGGCGGCGGTTTTCTTTTTCGCAGCGGGCGGAGCCTTGCCGGCCGGTTTGGATTGGGCCGAGTCGGCTGTCTTCGGGGAGGCTGCCGGAGTTTTGGCCGATTTCTTTTTGGTCTTCGCCGCCCCCTTCGCTGGGGCCTTCGCTGAAGATTGGTTGTTTCGTTGGACCGGGGCCGCGCTCTCCTGGGCGGCAGGATTGGCTGCGGAGCGGGCGGAATCGTCAGCCAGAGCCGCACTCGAGAGCAGCAGGACCCCGCCGAGAGCCAACAGGTGAGGCCGGACGAACTGAGACATTTTTTTCCAGCAACTGAACATCTTCTTCTCCACACCGGGGCGAGTTGCGGCGAGTCGGCGGACTGCTGTGGATCAAACACCGCCAACGGGTTCGGGTATCGCAAGTGACACCGGTTTCGTCCAGTGAAATCGACGCCTCTTCCTCCCATTCCCAGCAACTTCCTGAACGGGGCTTACAATTTGTCCAGCGGTTCGGCCGGGGGCGGCTTGCCTCGGCTTGGAGGCCCCTCCTAAGATCCTCAGGGAAAGTGCTCCTGAAAAACGGCGGATTCATGACAGGCGTTCACTGGGTGTTGGCGTCGCTGGGGATGGTGGGAGCTGGGCTTATGGCCTGGCTGTTTGCCAAGCCGCTGCGCCGATCCCGGCAACAGCGGGAGGCCGAGGGGGCACGAATTGCGTTCGAGTCGCAACGGGAGGCACTGTCCCGAAAGTTCCTGGAGGTGGCGAGTTCGTCGGGCAAACCGCGTGGTCTGCGGTGGCTGGCCGTCGAGTTCGGAGACCACATTCGCTACGCCCGCGACCGTCAGACCGGCCTGTTGGCGGCATTCGTGGGAGTGAACATTCGCTTCGAAGCCATTCCGGGAGGCGATATGGAAGGGGTGGCTGCGGTCGGGAACATTCGTGATGGTGCCGCCTTGTTCCATTACGAACGGGGTGGTTGGGGCACCGGGGGGAAGACACTGTTCAACGTCAATCCCGACGAAGCGCTCGCCCGGTTCCAGGCGCAGTTCGACCCGCTCCCCAATTCCCCTTCCGGCTAGGTCACTCCCCGTCGCGCCGACTGGGCCATTCTGAGACCCGAGAGTTTTCCCCATCCGCATTCGTCTGTTTCACTGGTCTGTCCGTAGTCAACCGGTCGTTGTCCAGTCCGTTGTTCCTGGTCGGAATTCATCCGCTTCCCCGTCGACCTCACGTTCCTTTTCCGCTGCTGGTCTCATGCCGCTTCAACAACCTCTCCATCGTGTGCTGTGTTCGCTGGCTGTTCTTCTGGCGGGGGTGACGGGCAGTTCCCTGCCGGCCTGGTCGGCCGATGCGACCAGCGAGTCTCAACAGCGGCTCGAGCGGGATCTGAAGTACCTCGCCAGTGACGAACTGGAAGGGCGCGGCGTCGGGCTGAAGGGGCTCGAGGTGGCGGGGGAATTCATCCGCGAGCAGTTCGCCGCCGCCGGGCTGAAGCTCGACACCGTCCAGGGGACGGCGTTCCAGAACTTCACCATGCCCACCGGGGCCGTGCAGGGACCGGTGAACACGCTGGAATTCGTGGGACCCGACGGCACGAAACTCAATCCCAGCCAGCCGGGAGACTTCACTCCGCAGTCGTTCGGCGGAGCGGGGGCCTTTTTTGGCGAACTGGTCTTCTGCGGCTACGGCATCGAAGCCTCCGACAAGAACTACAACGACTTCGAAGGGGTCGATCTCAAGGGGAAGGTGGCGATTATCGTCCGCAAGGTTCCCCAGCAGGCGAATCCCCGCAGCCCCTTCGCGGGCCCTCGCGGCGGGGTGGGACCCTACGGCGAATTGCGGACGAAGGTGATCAACGCGGCGTCGAAGGGGGCGGCCGCGATTCTGTTTGTCAACGACCCGTACACTGGGCGGAATGAGTTGGCAGAGGCCAAAAAGCAGGTGGGCAAGCTGGCTGAGGGAGTGGCCGAGAGTGCCGTCGAGGTCGAGGCGATCGACGCCGCCGACGCCGAGAAACTGGCCATGGCCAAAATGAAGCTCACCGAGGCGGTGGCGAAGTACAAAGCCGGGAAGGGGCACCTGCCGGCCGAGCCCTCGGACGACCTCATGAAATTCGGCTACGCCGGTTCCGAGGCGATTCGCGAGATCCCGGTGCTGCACATCACCCAGAAGCTGTGCGACCAGGTGCTGCAGGGTTCCCTCAAGACGACCCTGGCCGCCCTGGAGGAAAAGATCGACCAGACCCAGAAGCCGGCCAGTCAGGTCTTGACCGGCTGGAATGCGGGAGGCGTGGTGTCGATCGAGCGGACCCAGGCCGCGGTGCGAAACGTGATTGGAGTTGTGGAAGGAACCGGCCCGCTGGCGAACGAGACGATTGTGGTGGGGGCCCATTACGACCACGTGGGACGCGGCGGACCCGAGTCGCTGGCGCGGGGCTCCTCCGAGATTCACAACGGTGCCGACGACAACGGATCGGGGACGGTGGCCCTGCTGGAACTGGCCCGCCGGATCGCCAGCCGTCCCGAGAAGCTGCCCCGCCGGGTGGTTTTCATCGCGTTCACCGCGGAAGAGAAGGGGCTGATTGGCTCGGCCCGTTACACCAAAGAGCCGGTGTTTCCGCTGGAGAACACCGTGGCGATGTACAACCTCGACATGGTGGGACGGCTGACCGAGAACAAGCTGACGGTGTTTGGCGTGAAGACCGCCAAGCACTTCGAAGAGTCGCTCGGGAAGCATGGTCCCGAGTTGGGACTCGAACTGTCGATGAAGCCGGAGGGTTTTGGCCCCAGTGACCATTCGTCGTTCTACGCCAAGAAGATTCCCGTGCTGCACTTCTTCACGGGGACACACAGCGACTACCACCGCCCCGGCGATGACTGGGACAAGATCAATTACGAAGGGACCCGCAAGATTGTCGATCTGACCGAGCGGATGATCGTCGAGACGGCGTTGCGGGAGGCCCGGCCCGAATATGTTGAGGTGCAGGGGTCGGCCCAGGTGGGAGAGCGGCAGGGGAGCCGGCCGTACTTCGGCAGCATTCCCGACTTCGGCGGCAACAAGCCCGGCTATCCGCTGGGTGGTGTGGCGGGGGGCGGCCCGGCCGAGAAGGCGGGGCTCAAGGCGGGAGACAACATCATCCAGATCGGGATGAACAAAATCGCCAGCCTCGACGACTTCGATGCGGCCCTGCGGCAGTTCAAGGCGGGGGATGTGGTCGATGTGACGGTCGAGCGCGGCACCGAGAAGGTGACCGTGAAGGTCACCCTCGACAAGCCGCGCTAAATGCTGGCGAACGGCGTCATGCGGTCAACCGGGCCGGAGATGGCCCGGCCCGGTCGACCGTGAAGTCGATGACCTTACGTCGGGGTGACAGACCTCCCGGTCTGTCAGGCCGACCCGCATGACTCATGCGAATCGACTCAATCCCAATTCCCCACCACCGGCCGGACCTGATACGTTGCACGTTGTTGGCCTGTGTCGCGCCCCTTGGACGCACAGGCTGACCAGCCTGTGCCACGGCCGCGGGGTCGGAGAGTGCCGCAGACGTGGGCTTGTGTTGTGACGTTGGTTCCCTCAACGTGTTCCGGAGAGTCTCTCATGCCTCGCCTGTCGCGCCGGATGTTCGCGTTCTTGTGGCTGATTCTGGGGGCGTTGATCCTGCTGGCGGCGTTGTCGCCCGGCTACGTGCGTGTCAAGATGACGGGCACCCCCGATGGCGACATCGATGTCGAGCAAGTGGGGTTTGGTCCGAAAAAAGTGCGGGTCAAGGCGGGGGATGGAATGATTGAATCGCGGGCGTGGTGAGCGGGATCCGGTCGCCCAGTATCAACTCGTGTTCACTGGAAGTCCGGTTTCCGATTGGGTGAAGCACCTCCCGCAACAAGCCTCATCGAAACAGGAATTGGAATCCGACCGAGATCAGCAGGTCGCAGACGATATAGACGGCGGCAATCAGAAAAGAGCGTTTGATCTCGGTCCCACAAAGAGCCGAAATGGCGGCTCCCAAACCCAGTCCAACCAGGTTCAACGCCACAAGAATGGCCCACCACCCCAGCCAGGGAGCCAGGGCAAGCAGCAGCAGGGAGGATCCCACCGAAGCGCCGAACGCCAAAGCCGCCCCCTGGCCAAATCCGATCTCCTCATCGGCCAGGGTCTTGAGAATTCCAATCAGACACAACGACTTGATGGCGATCGACAACATCGCAGTTGCACTCCGGAAAGAAAACTTGGGTTTTCCAAAGTGTTTTGTGTGTCGACCTGACCGTCAATTGGTTTTTTCGATTTTGTTGAACGACAACACGCCTCACTGGCCTGGAGCGGAGCTGGAGGCAAGGGATTCATGACGGCACGCCCTTCTGTATCCCAAGAAGCGCTGCGAGTCCGTCTTGACGGGATTGGGTCAACCTAAGTTGCCCCAACCCTGAAACAGCGCATACGGCATCGCCCCCCCTGGGCGGAGATGAAAGCGTTCCGGTCAGGCGAGTGGGACCCTGCCAACCAGGCGATGTGGCCGTCCCCTTAAGAATGGGAAGAGGTGATTGCCACAGACGGCAGGGGTCCCGGGGCCGCGCCTACGCCCGCGCCGCGTCCACCCGTCCCGGCCAGCGGTCCCACCAGGCGCAGAACTGCCGCCATTGCTGTTCCAGAAAGCCCCGCTGGCTGGGGCTGAGACGGTCGGTGGCGTGCAGGTGGTGTTCGTAGGCCGCGTGCCCTTCCAGCACCATCAGCGCCTTGTAATACAGCACCAGGTCGGGGCCTTCGTCGTAGGTCGAGAGCACCTGCAGGGCGTTGTCCAGCTCGGCTGCCAGGCGACGGGCCTCGACATCTCCCCGGGCCGCCCGCTCGCAGAGTTCAATCAGCCGCAGCACCTGCTTCGGCAAGGCATTCCCCACTCCAGTGATCGCCCCGACCGCCCCGCACCGCACATAGCCGTGGAAGACCTGCGTGTCGACCCCCACCATCAGCGCCAGGGACGGATCGCCGCTGGTGATGTGCTCGGCGGCGTAGGTGAGTGACTTCGACCCGCCGAATTCCTTGAACCCCACCAGGTTGGCGTGTTCGCGGCGCAGATCAAAAAACAGATCGGCTTTTGTTTCAAACCCGTAATAAGGGCTGTTGTAGATCACCGCGGGAAGGGGGGCGCCCGCCGAGAGAATCCCGGCGAAGTGCGCCCGCTGGGCGGCCGGCGAGGTGCCGCGCGACATCAGCCGGGGAATGACCATCAATCCCGCCGCCCCGACTTTCTTCGCATGGGCGGCATGCGCGGCCGCCCGGCCCGGACTCTGCGCGCCGGTCCCCACCACCACGGGCACTCCCGCCCGCACCAGCCTTTCGACCCCCTCCTGACGCTGTTCATCGGTCAGCAGGGGCCAGTCCCCCATCGAGCCACAATAGACCACTCCCCGCATCCCGGCCGCAACCAGCGACTGGGCGGTCTTCACCAGCGCCTCAAAATCAGGCCGGCCCTGTGCCGAACAGGGGGTCATGAGGGCCGGAATGCAGCCGCGAAAAATCGAACCGTCAGGCATGAAAGACACCACACAGGGATCCTGGACAGGACGTCCTCCCGGACGCCCACAAAGTCATTCCGAGTGTCGCACAGCCGGGAGGCGAAGGGAATACTCCCGGAGCCCCCCCTTGAGAAGGGTCGGAATCCAGCGGGACCCGGACCAGACTGGAGTGGACCAACCCCGACCGGACGCACGCAGAGGGACGTCTTCCCGGGTGTTGGCTCTTGCGGACCGATCAGCGATCGACGATCAGCGTGAGGATCTTGTCGGTCACTCAGCGTAGCGGATGGGATTCCAGTCGCGGGCCACCGCGCACAGGGTGTCGAGCACCTGGCGGTCGGGACTGGTGGCGACAATCCCCGGCAGCCGCAGCATTTTGGCCCGTTCGTCCATCCAGGTCTCGTGGAAGTTCACCGGCTGCCGGTTGTGGACCCACAGCGCGTCTCCTCCCAGAACCCGCGCAACATGCAGGCTGGCGGGAAAATCGTAAATGTTGGGGGAGTGAATGAGCGAGCCGGCGTAGGCTCCACTGGCCATGAGTTCGTAGATCGACCCGGGGCAATCGTCCGCCGCCACCCCTTCGAGGCCCGCCTGGGTCACCAGCCGGGCCTTGGCACGGTCGTGCTGCTGGAAGCCGATCATGTAGATCTTCTTCGATTCCCCCCGGCCGGCGGCGGTCTGGTTCCAGGTCGTCCGGGTGACGGGGGGGAAACTGGCGAGCACCTCGACGGCAGGACGGGCCGGGTCGTCGGGCCCGGTCACCACCCGGTCACCCTGCACTTCGACCCAGGTGCCGTGCGGGCCCCATTCCGGCAACAGCACCAGCGAATAGTGCAGCGTGTCGCGTCCCTGCAGCGTCAGAATGACCGAGTACCCGTTGCCGGTCTTGTCGCGGTACTGCTTCGTCCCGTCGATGGGGTCGAGGCAGAGGGTGTAGGGGCTGTCGGCGGCGAACCGCAGCAGGTCGCCGGTGGTTTCTTCGGCGGCAATCTTGCAGTGCCGAAAGGCGGGGTCGCCATCCCGCAGGGCTCCCACCAGCAATTCCTGCACCGTGAGATCGGCAAGAGTGAGTGCGTCGGTATTCGAGCTGCCCGACTTCTTGTCTTCGAGCGCGATGTTGAACTGCCGCATCCGGCGGGCGACGCTGCCCGACCAGCGGACCGGACCGGGCAGGTTGCGATGCAGGGCGGAGACGAGATGGGCGAGATCCATGGGAGTTCCAGGGGAGATGCGAAGAAGGGCGGATCGCTCAACCGGTGCGGGAGAGAGTCACTTCCAGGGAAACGGCCGCCCCGCCAGCAACTCGAACGCCTCGATGTATTTGGCCCGCGTCTTCAGGGCCACTTCGTCGGGAAGCGCCGGCGGGGGGCTGTTCTTGTCCCACCCGGTGGTCTCCAGCCAGTCCCGTACGAACTGCTTGTCGAACGAAGGCTGTCCCTTTCCTGGAGCATACTGCGCGGCGGGCCAGAACCGGGAACTGTCGGGGGTCAGCACCTCATCGATCACGATGGGCCGCCCGTCAAACTCGCCGAATTCGAACTTGGTGTCGGCCAGCAGGATGCCCCGGGCCCCGGCATAATCCCGCGCGGTCTCGTAAATCTGCAGGCTTTTGGAACGCAGCGTCTCGGCCACCGGGGCCCCCACGATCTCGACCATCCGGGCAAACGGGATGTTGATGTCGTGCCCCGACTCTTCCTTGGTGGCGGGGGTGAAGATCGGGTGATCGAGGCGGTCACTCTCGCGCAGCCCGGCGGGCAGCCGCACCCCGCAGACCTCACCGGTCTGCCGGTATTCCTTCCAGCCCGAACCCGAGAGATAGCCGCGGACCACGCATTCGACCGGGTAGACCCGGGCCTTGCGCACCACCATCGACCGTCCCTCCAGAGGGGCGACGTCGGTCCCCGGGGGCAGGGGCACATCGCGTGGATCCAGACTCAGCAGGTGGTGTTCCACCGGCAGCAATCCAAACCAGACCGCCGACAGTTGGGTCAGCACCCGGCCTTTGTCGGGAATGCCGGTGGGAAGCACCCAATCGAAGGCACTGATGCGGTCGGTGGCGATCACCAGCAGGCGGTCGCCGAAGTCGTAGACATCGCGCACTTTTCCTCGTCGGGGAGTCATCCCCGGAAGCTCAGAGCGGGTGTAGGCGGTGTTCATCGTGTGGGGGAACGAGGAGAGCGGCGGGGCGCGTCCGGAGGGGAGACCACTCCAGAGCGAGGGGAAACCAACGGCAGCCGGGGGGAGGATTCAATCGGTCCGGTAATTCGGACGCCCCCCCCAGCCCAACTTGCGGTGCAGTGTCGTGTAATAGCTGCTTCCCGGAACCTTCGCCATCAGGAACGAAACCGGTGCCCGCGAGACCTCGACCTGGTCACCCGGAGCCAGCGGAACCCGGATCTGACCATCAATCACCAGCATGGTTCCCTCGGGAGCCCGGGGGACCGTCAGCCGGTAGGTCAGATCCGCACTGTCCACCAGGGGACGATTGGTCAGGGTATGGGGACAGATCGGGGTGATCACGAAGGCGGGCAGATCCTGCCGCAGAATCGGCCCCCCCGCCGAAAGATTGTGGGCCGTCGATCCCACGGGAGTGGAAATCAGCACACCATCCGCACTGTAGGTGGTCACCGACTCACCATCGATGGCCAGTTCGACGTCGATCATCCGCAGCGAGCCCCCTGCCGAGACCACCACCTCGTTCAGCCCCAACCACTCCTGGAAGGGGCCAGTCCTGGGGCGATGCACACAGCGGAACATCAGGTGGCTGACCACCTGGTAGTCACGGCGGACCAGCCCGGGCAGATGCTCGCGGAATTGCTCCTGCGACAAATCGGCCAGGAATCCCAGCCGGCCGTGATTGACCCCCACCACGGGCAATTGGTTGGTCCCCATTTGACGGCAGGCTCTGAGAATCGCCCCATCGCCCCCCAACACCAGCACCAAATCGGCCTCGGCGGGGGAGAACTCGCGGGTTCCACCGTGGTCGATGGCCAACACGTCGAGGTTGGGCTGCTTCTTCAGCAGACCGGCGACCTCGGGCCACGCCGCCGCCACACGGGCAATTTTGAGGTCGGCAATGACCACCAGCCGCAGGGGAGAACCAGACATCAGACCGGGCGGATGGGACCAAAGGCGGGAAAACCGCTGAATTCTTGCACAGGAGCAGTGGGGATTCAAGAAGGGGATCGGGAAGTTCCGTCAACAGCAGGCCCCACGGTGCCCGGTTCTGGAAATTGTCTGACACATCCGGCCGGATAGATATTTGCCAACTCGCCACGCCGAATCGTTACGTGCGAAGTGTGTGACTCCTTTCTCCAGAATTCCGGGGCTCAGCCCGAAATCGATCGTGCAGAGATTGCCGATTTCAATTAGCCTAAGGTGAGACAGCTGGAGGTCTACTGATTCGCGAGGCTTGCGCTTTTCATGACGGGTCGAGAAACGGGTGATTTACAGGGCCGCAACCAGCCCCAGGGCGAGGAGGGACTCTCCGCCGGTGGTGCGGGACCAGACAGCCTGCCCAGTTCAAAGCCGGCAGCCTCCACGACCGCGCGTGACGACTCTCACGATTCCCTCCCGGCGACTTCGGATGAGGGGGCCGAACGCCCGAGTGATCACTCGGGCAGCAGCCGCAAAGAGGGATCCCGCCGAAGGCGACGCGGTTCCGGTCGCCGCCGCCGCCGCGAATCGAGCGGAAAATCCGAGGGCAAGAAGGTCACCGATCAATTGGGCCCCGCGGCTCTGCTGCTGGCGATCCTGTCGGTGATTGTCAGCATTCCGTTGCAGGAGGCCATCCCCGGACTGGTACTGGGGCTGGTGGCCTTCCTGGGCAGTACGATTCTGGTCGGCATCCGGCTCATCCGCAACCGCCGGTCGTCCCTGGGAATGTGGGCCCTGGGACTCTCGCTGCTGGCGGTCGGTGCCGGGCTGTTCGCGATCCGTCGCGAACGAGCGCTCGAACAAAAGATGATGATTCAGCGGGCGGCCGACCGGCTGAAAGAGGAAGAAGAGCTGATCGAAAAATCCCGCCGACTCAATCCTCCCAAGACAGTCGGCGGCACCGTCGCCAAGCCTCCCGTCGCGGCCAATCCTGCGGTCCCAGCGGAGATTGGCAATCCACCGCCGGACGCGGAACCGGAACAAGGCCCCGAGGAAGATCCCCTGTTGGCCCGATTCGGAGTTCCAACCGTCCCCAAAGCCGACGATTCGGCGGCCGTCGCACTGCTGCGGCAGCGGGGGTTGGCCCTCAAACAGCAGGTCGTTTCGCTCGACGGGCCCACCGAAGACCAGGCGGTCGTCACCGAGATCATCTTCCTCTCGCCGCGGGCCAGCGATGAGCTGCTGCGCGCTGTCGGGCCCGCCCTGTCAAAACTCCCCAACCTGCGGATTCTGAACCTCTTCGGAGGTGAAGTGAGCGAGGCGGGCCTGGCCGCACTGCTGACCGGCGATGTCCTCAGCGAAATCACCCTGCCGCAGGCCTCCGATCCTGTCGCCAGCCAACTGAGCCGCTTCCGCAATCTCCGGAAAGTGGTCTTCGATCGCCGCGGCTCCATCACCGACGACGGCCTCGCCCAGCTCGCCCAGTTGACCCGGCTGCGCCGGCTCGATCTGGGAGCGACTCGCGATGGATCCCCCCTCATCACCGACGCCTCCGCCCGCTCGCTCCGGCAGTTGACCGCACTCCGCGAGCTCATCCTGCCGCAGACCGCCCTGACCCCCGAGGGAATCCAACTGCTGGGAGGCATCGCCCGGCTGGAACAGCTCGATCTCACCCTCAACGAAGTCACCGACGCGAGTCTCAGCGCCTTGGGTGATCTCAAAAACCTCCGCTCGCTGAAATTGCGCGGAACCCAGGTGCAGGGATCCGGGCTGCAGTATCTCGCCCGTTGCCAGAGCCTGGAATCGCTGCAGCTTTCTGAGCTGTCTCCCTTCGAAAGCGATGAACTCCGGCATCTGGTCGGTCATCCCCGGCTGAAGGCACTGAACCTTTCCGGAACCCGGCTCGACAAGCGGGCCATCAATCATCTCCAGGGCATTCCCACCCTCGAACTGCTGGAATTGAATGATTCGGGAGTGGGTGAAGCCGATCTGCGCGAGCTGCGGGCCGCCCTTCCGAAGTGCACCGTCGAGGCCGTCAAGCTCTTCACCGACTGACCCCCCAAGCCGGTTGATCTCCCCCCCACGCACCTCTCCCGAACCGCCGCTCATCCATCCGGGATGATCGAGCTGCCAGACCCACCGCCGACCGAGTGCCAGCCAACGGCCGCGAATCCGTCGTACCGCCTCCCGGTCGCGTGCCTGGCAGAGCCAGCCAGACAAAGCCAGCCACACTTCGGGGCAGACCGCGGGACAGACACCAGCCGTGGTCTTCCTCGTTCGGCTTTCGGAATTCGATTCGCCGCGGCTGGCCGACCGTGGCGTGACCCACCCCGCCAGGTCCTTGTTTCCGCGACCGCGCTTGCGGCGATTTGCCAAGCCACCCCCCCCTCCATACCATTTTTCTCTCGTGTCTGGCGGTCGAGCCACGGTTCGATCCTCCCGTGCCCCCCTTCGGATCCTCCCACGATGAACCGTCCCTCCGCACACGCTGTCATGGTTCCCCTGCTGGCCTTGCTGCTGGGTTACAGCTGGGCCCACCGGCCACAGGCCGTTGGACAGGGGGACCGCCCGCGTCTCGACATCGCCCTCGTCGACATGGTCAGGCTCTTCAACGCCGACAAAGACTACGTCTCCCAGCGGGAAGAACTGCAAAAGGAGGTCGCCGACGCCCAGAAGACCCTCCAGGAAAAACAACAAGCCCTGCTGCAACTGCAGGAAGAGGGACGCAAGGCCAAGCCGAATTCGGAAGAACAAAGACGCATCGGGGAAGAACTGCGGCAAAAGGCCCGCGATGCCGAGATGTTCCGGCAAAACCACGTCAACAAGGTGCTCGAAACCGAGAAGGCCCTCAATATCAAGACCTGGCGGACCATCAACGAACGGATCCAGCGGTATGCCGACGATCGCGGCATCCGCCTCGTCATCCGCTACACGTCCCAGCCCGTCGAAGACTCCAAGACCCCCCAGGAAGTCCTGGCCCTCATCAATCAGGATGTCGTCTATCAAAACGGGCTCGACGTCACCGAAGACATCCTGCAGACGCTCAACTAGACCCGCACCCGGGATCCCGCCAAGCACGCAAGACATCCCCCCCGGCTGCTCTTTCGGTGCCGGGCCGTCAGTCGGCCTTTTCGAACGTCTTCGGTTACGGTACAGGTCTTTCCGTCACAGCGCTCTTCCCCAACGGCCCTACTTCCATCCCGCGCCATGCTCATCTTCTGCGTCGTGATTTACATGCTGGCCACGGTGGCCCTCGGCCTGTACGCCTCGCTACGTGTGAAGGACTCCAAAGACTTCATGGTCGCCGGCCGGTCCCTCCCGCTCTACATGAGCTTCGCCTGCGTCTTCGCCACCTGGTTCGGGGCCGAAACCGTCCTCTCGGTCTCCGCCAAGTTCGCCCACAAGGGGCTCGGCTTCGTCTCGGGTGACCCCTTCGGCGCCTCGTTCTGCCTCGTGCTGGTCGCCATCTTCTTCACCCGCACGTTTTACCGCCTCGGGCTGCTGACCATCGGCGACTATTACCATCAGCGCTATGGCAAGCTGGTGGAAATCATCACCTCGCTGGGAATCGCCTGCTCGTACTTCGGCTGGACCAGCGCCCAGCTCTCGGCTCTCGGTCTGGTCATCAACGTGCTGTTCCCCGACATCTCGCTGAACCAGGCGATTCTCATCGGGTCGGTCATCGTCACGTTCTACACCCTGTTTGGCGGGATGTGGTCCATCGCCCTCACCGATGTCGTCCAGACCGCCGCGATCGTCATCGGACTGATCGTCGTGGCGATGCTGCTGGGGCAACAGGCGGGAGGATTCGACAAGGTTGTTTCCGCCGCGCAGGCCGAGGGCAAGCTCACCCTCTTTCCCCACCTCACCGCCTCGGCCTGGATGGTCTTCATCGGGGAATTCCTGACCATGTCGCTGGGCTCCATTCCCCAGCAGGACGTCTTCCAGCGCGTCACCAGTGCCCGCGACGAAAAGACCGCCTTCCTGGGAACCCTCGGCGGCGGCCTGTTCTACTTCGCCTTCTCGTTCGTGCCGATGTTCATCGCCTATGCCGCAACCGTCATCGACCCCACCTACCAGGCCCACTTCCAGGCCGAAGATGCCCGCGAAGTGCAGAAGATCCTCCCGGCACTGGTGCTGCACGACACCCCCATCTGGTGCCAGGTGCTGTTCTTCGGAGCGGTCCTCTCGGCCATTCTCTCCACCGCCAGCGGCACCCTGCTGGCCCCCGCCAGCCTGCTGACCGAAAACGTCCTGCAGCCGGTCCTGAAGCACTTCAGCGACCGGGCCCTGCTCTGGACGATCCGCGGCGTGCTGATTGTCGTATCGATTCTCGCGACCATCATCGCCTGCAATTCCGAGAGCACGATGTATGAGATGGTCGAAAGCGGCTACAAGATCAGCCTCGTGGTGGCCTTCACCCCGCTGGTCTTCGGCATCTACTGGAAACGGGCCACCACCCAGGCGGCCCTGCTGTCAATTGTCTGCTCCGTCGTCGTCTGGCTCTTCGCCGAGACCTTCTACGACGAAGAAAGCGCCCAGTTCTGGAAATGCATTCCCCCCCAGCTTTACGGACTGGCGGCGGGCATCGCCGGCATGCTCGCCGGCGGCCTGCTCCCCCAGTGGCTGGCCCACACCGAAGCCGACCCCGAGGTGCTCGCCGCCCGCAAGGGAACCGCCGGCCATTGAGCTGTGTCGCATGGAGCGCGGACCGCAGGCCGCGGTGCGTGGACCGTGGTCCGTGACGCCGTCGTCCGTGGGGTGTGGTCCGACAGCGCTCAGCCCGAGATCACGAAAAACTTCTTCATCGGTTCGAGAATCGTCCAGGTCGACGCTTCCCCCCCGGGGAACGACACCACGTCGCCCGGCACCAGTTCCAGCGTCGGCCCCCCCGCCAGCGCGATCCGCACCCGTCCTTCCAACAGATGGAAGGTTTCATCGGCAGGGAAGACGTAGTCGAACTGACCGGCGGGGTGCCGCCACAGCCCCGTGAACAGCGTCCCTCCCCCGGACGACGTGGTCCGCAGCCAATGCACCTCGCCAAACGGTGCGCCATTCACCAGGAAGGGCTCGTAAACGGCGGCATCGACACGCGAGCGGGAAACCATTTGCGGAATCATGACGGAGCGTTCCTGGAGACAAGGGGTGAAGTGAGGGAGGAAGTCGTGGTTTCCGCGGTTCGCAGGGCCTCGATCAGGGCGCTGTTGTCGCTCTCCCCCCAGCCCAGTTCCTCGGCCCGCTCGAGAATGCGCCGGTGTGCGTCCGACAGCGGCAGGGCCAGCCCCGCCTCCCCCGCCGAGGCCAACATCAGCCGCACATCCTTCAGGTGCTGAGACAGCCGGGCCTGCGGCGTGTACTCGCGCTGCAGCATCTTCGGCCCCTTCGCGTCCATGATCTTCGAATACGCCAGGCTCTCCCGCAGCAGATGCAGCGTCTGCGCGGGGTCGAGCCCCAACCGCTCGGCAAACACCAGCCCCTCGGCCAATGCCGCCCGGTTCAGCCCCAGCACCAGGTTCGACACCAGCTTCTGCCGGGCCCCGCTCCCCACCGGGCCGGTGTGGAAGACCTTCCCCGCCAGCACCCGCCACAGGTCGGCACACCGCTCGAAATCGGCGGCTGAGCCCCCCACGAGGAATACCGCCTCCCCCCCCTGCAGCACCGCGCTGCTCCCCGAAATCGTCGCATCCAGATAGGCAACTCCCCGGCCCCCCAGTGAGGTGGCCTGCCTCTCGGCCGCGGCGGGATCTCCCGTCGAGGTGTCAATCACCAGACTGCCGTCGGCCAGCTCGGCACCCATCTCCCCCAGCACCCCGGCCACGATGTCGTGGGTCGGCAGACTCAGCAACAGGCGATCAACCCCGCGGGCCACGGCGGCCGCCGAGTCGGGCACCGCTCCCCCCAGTCGCCGCAAGGCCTCCCGGCGGGTGCTGTCGACGTCCCAGCCCTGCACGGTGTATCCGGCAGCCAGCAGCCGCTGGGCCAGCACCGTCCCCATCAGGCCGATCCCAATCAGCCCCACAGCACGCGGTTCGGTCGAGGTGGACACAACGGGGGACATGTCGGTCGGGGGGCGGGTACGAGACAAGACACGCGGAACTCCGCTGATCAGACTCCCTTTCTCCGCTCAACGCAAGTTCGCCAGCCTGCCTCGTTGGAAGTGACCCCCGGATCCCGGAAACACCGAGACTGCCCAGCTTGACGATGTCGGGGGAAGTCGTCTTGTCCGCGCGCGAGGGGAGGCGTACGATCCCGCCGCTTCCTGGGTTCTCGACACGAGCGTGTGTGATGTTTCGGGTGTGGTCGTTCCAAATGTGGGTGCTGTTGGTGGTGGGTGGCCTCCTGCCGCCGGCCATCGCCTGCGCCCGACCGCTCGACCCTCTCGCCACCCGGTCCCTGTTCGCTCCCTGGATCGATGGCCCCCTCGCCCCCCGGCTGCCCCCCGCCGGCGACGAAGAAGCGTGGTCCGGGGAGGACGACGCGCCGCCCCGGCCGGGGACCGTCACGGGTGCCGACCTGACCGATCCCGACGGAACCGACGTCGATCTGACCGGGGCCGACGTCACCGATTTTCTCCCCCCGCTCGACGCCCCGTCGCCGTTGTTCCTCCCCCGGCTCGACCGTCCGTGGGAACCGGCGTACGACGATCCGCTGCTCCCCATCCAGTCGCAGCCGGACCGCGCGGCCTTGCCGGAGGATTACCTCCTGGCCGACCTGGCCTACGACGACGAATCGGAGGGAGAGACGGCTCCCCAGGGCTGGCGCGACCGACTGTACCGCCGCTTCACCGGGCTGTTTGACGAATGGGCCTCGCGGGTCAGCCTCGGCGGACGCTCGCTGGCGGGGAACAGTAACCAGAACTTCGTCGACCTCTTGGCCGACTTCGAAAACAAGACCAAGTGGCGGGCGACCCAGATCAACCTGGGGGGACAATTCGGCGAGTCGAACAACAAGATCGTCGCCAACCGCTGGTTCGCCAACTCGACCACCGACTACTACCACGGCGCGAAATGGCTGACCTTCACCAAGGTCATGGACCAGTACGACGCGCTGCAGAACCTCGATTACCGGGGGACGTTTTCGGCCGGCCTCGGCTACCGCTTTCTGTTCGACGACACCCGGCGGATCATCACCCGCGTCGGCCCCGGCGTGACGCTCGAAGTCTTCCACGACCCGTCCGACAGCCGGGTGACCGCCGACGCCTTCGGCGAACTCGAAATGCGGCTCCCCATCTGGAAACGGCTCAAGTGGGAACAGAAAACCACCCTCTTCCCCAGCCTCACCTCGCTGGAGGTGGCCCGCGCCCAGAACAACACCTCGCTGTTCTACGCCTTCGACGAGCGCGAGCGGTGGAGCCTGCGGGTCGGGTTCCTCTACCAATACATCAGCCAACCCAACCCCGGCAAAGTCCCCTCCGACTACACCACCAACGTCTCGATCATGTACCAGCGCAAGTAAGTTCTCCCCGCGCTGCCTCGCGGAGTGGCCCGGGGGGAACGGGACGCTGGAATGGCGGCGTGGGCGGTTTGTGAAGGGGTGAACCCACCACCCACCACCCACCACCCGCCAGGTCGCCAGCGTCCAATTCCGACCGTGTGATCAGGGCGGCGACGTGCGACAGTGCCGGGCACCGGCTCCCCCTACCAGACTGCTTGCCTGTCCACCGGGATTTCCCATAGTCTAGACCCCCGGGAGAAACACGGCCGGCGCGGGCTTCGCTCGAACCCCGCGTCACGTTGCCGGGTCTGTTCTCCCACAAGGCGGACCCCGAGTCCGCCAGGGGGCTGTAGCTCAACCGGTTAGAGCAGCGGACTCATAATCCGTTGGTTCTGGGTTCAAGTCCCAGCAGCCCCACTCGGTTTTTCAGGCATTTCTCGATGTTTTCAGTATCACCTGCGAGACCAGTGTGACCCACTTTTTTACCCAAATCGCTGAATAACGGCTGTTCCAACCCACAGTCACCAATCGCATCGAAGGTCATGGTCGTCTGAACGCTGGCCTGACGCATCAACCGCGTCACACGAGGATGAACTTCGCCTTCACCCCGCTGCGCCGGCATCGGCCAGACACTCTCCCATTGCCGCCCACCGCGCCCCGTCCTGCCACGAACACTCCGGGAGGGCGAGGCTCCGTCCGAGCCACCGCTGGACTCACATTCGCCCCACGCCGTCCGCAGGCACCAAGCACAGGGTGGCGGGGGGGGCGGACCTCTGTGTCCGCTCCGCTGGGTGTTCGTCCGAGGACACCCGTGCCGCCGGGCAGCCAAACGGTATGGATCGGCCAGAAGCCTGCCGCTGGGCTTCCTACCGAAGACAGCCGTTCGCCTGGGACCAGAACCCGGGTCGCGGGGGGGCGGACCTC
>Ga0315904_10000308_pt1 | contig 79349 bp, 65 predicted proteins | sample LakEriMetagenome_6_FD_203529 | JGI IMG/M metagenome (GOLD analysis project Ga0315904, IMG submission 203529) | Freshwater fungal communities from buoy surface, Lake Erie, Ohio, United States - Buoy 12 MA120 | ecosystem: Environmental > Aquatic > Freshwater > Lake | place: USA: Lake Erie, Ohio...
GCCTCGGCGCTCGACGTGAAGATCTTCGAGGAATTCGTGATGGGCATCACGGGCGAAGTGCCCGAGATGCGATTGGTCGCATAGCGCTGCGCCGGCGAAGGGACGGCAGAAGTCTTCTCGCGGAGAAACTTTCTCCTTTCACGACCTACGGAGCTTCCTTCCCCAGAAGGTCGAAAGTTCCTAACGCTCGTCGAGCTTCAGCCGATCCCTTCGCCTACCTCGAGGGTGATGTAAAGACTGCTGTAGGGCGAGTGAGTGATGGAGGCGAGCGGGTCGGCGAAAGCTTGACGAGCGTGTGGCCGCCGCGGCCGCAGCGAGGAAACTTTTGCCGCCCGCGAGCCGGCGGCGTTATTCTGAGCCGGCGACTCGTCAGGCCGGATGCCGGATGTTGTAGATCTCGACTGCGGGCCCGTCGGTCGCACCATGCGGCCGGCGGGCCTTCGTCTTGACGACGCCAAGGCCCGATGCGCGGCAGGCGTCGGCGAAGCCGGCCGCGCGGGTGCGGCAAGGATCGGCCACGAGGGCGAGGCCTGCGGGCGCGAGCGTACGGGTGATCACGGCCGCGAGCGCCGCGGAGTGGTGCGGCTCGTAGAGGACGTCGGCGGCGACCACGATGTCGAAGAGGCCGATGTCGGGCGGGACGTTGCGCCAGTCGAGCACGCGGGCGTCGATGCCCTCGAGGCCGTTTTTCGCGGCGTTGTAGCGCACGCCCTCGAGCGCCGGTTCTTCGTAGTCGGTGGCGGTCACGGCGAATCCCGATCGCGCCGCGACGAGCGCCGGCAGGCCGAGGCCGCAGCCGAGTTCGAGGAGCGTGCGGCCGCGGCCATCGAGTGCGGCGATCTCCTCGGCCAGCACGATCGCCGATTCCCAGACATCGGCCCAGTAGGGAATCCGTTCGTCGGCCTCGAAGGCGGCCAGGTCGATCAGCGACTCCATGTCGGGCGGCCGCCAGATGCCGATGGGCATGCCTCGGATCTCCAGCCGGCGTTCCACCGGGCAAAACCGCTCGAATCCCATCCGCCGCTCCTTGTCTCTTCGCCACCCGCACGGACTGTGTAACCGGCAGGGTCGGCCGGCTTGCGCAGCCGTTCCGGCGGCACGATACCATGTGGCACGATGTTCCCGCTGCCGCTCCACCCCGAGGCCCGCGCCGGTCGATACGAGGCCCAGGGGAGGGATCTGCGCCGATGCCGCACCGCGAGGAATGGCCCGCCAACACGGGCGAGTGGTCGGCGTTGCTCTCGGGCCGTCATGGCGCGCCGGGCAGGCTCCTCGGTCCGCGGCCGGTTGCACGGAATCAGGCCCGTAACACGCTCACGCAGCACGTTCGCGCATTTCTCCCGCAGGCCAGCCGCGCGTGGGTCGTCTACGACGACGCCTCGGGCCTGCGGACGAGCCGGCCGATGCGGCGCACCCACCCAGCCGGCATCTACGAGGCGGTCGTCGAGGCGCCGATGCGATACGACGGCGCCGCTCCCTACGCGATCCGCGTGGAATCCACGTCCGGCGGCCACCACGACCACCACGACCCCTATGCGTTTTCCGCCATGCTGACCGACTACGATCTCCACCTGTTGGGGGAAGGCCGCCACTGGCGGAGTTACGAGAAGCTCGGCGCGCAGCTCCATGCGATCGACGGGGTCGCCGGCGTCAATTTCGCCGTCTGGGCTCCGAATGCCGACGCGGTGAGCGTGGTCGGCGATTTCAACGGCTGGGACGGCCGCGTGCACCAGATGCACAAGCGGGTGCCGTCGGGCATCTGGGAGCTCTTCATCCCGGGCGTGCGGGCCGGTGACAACTACAAGTATCGCGTGCATCACCACGGCACCCACTCCGATCGGTCGGATCCCTACGGCTTCGGCGCCGAAGTGCCGCCGCGGACCGCCTCCCGCGTGGTGGATCTGCAGGCCTACCAGTGGCGCGACGGCGAGTGGATGGCCACCCGCGCCGCCCGCAACAGCCTCTCCGCGCCGCTCAGCGTCTACGAGGTGCACCTCGGCAGCTGGCGGCGGCCGGGCGACGCGCCCACCCGCTGGCTCTCCTATGCCGAGCTCGAGCGCGAGCTCGTCCCCTACTGCGTGGAGATGGGATTCACCCATGTCGAGTTCCTGCCCCCTACGGAGCATCCGCTCTCGGCGAGCTGGGGCTACCAGACGATCGGCATGTTCGCGGCCACGAGCCGATTCGGCACGCCGCAGGAGCTCATGTCGCTCATCGACGCGCTCCACCGCGCGGGCGTCGGCGTGATCATCGACTGGGTGCCGGCCCACTTCCCGAAGGACGGCCACGGCCTGCGGCGGTTCGACGGCACCGCGCTCTACGAGCACGAGGATCCGCGGAAGGGGGAGCACCCCGACTGGGGCACGCTGATCTACAACTACGGCCGCAACGAGGTGGCCAACTTCCTGGTCTCGAGCGCCCTCTTCTGGCTCGATCGCTACCACGTCGACGGCCTGCGGGTCGATGCCGTGGCCTCGATGCTCTATCTCGACTACAGCCGCAAGGACGGCGAGTGGACCCCCAACTGCTTCGGGGGCCGCGAAAACCTCGAGGCAATCGAGCTGATCAAGCAGTTCAACATCCAGGTGCACCACCACCATCCCGGCGTGCTCACGATCGCCGAGGAATCGACCGCCTGGCCCGGCGTCTCGCGGCCCACCTACGTGGGCGGCCTCGGCTTCAGCCTCAAGTGGAACATGGGCTGGATGAACGACACGCTGCGGTACATGCGGCACGATCCCATCCACCGCAAATACCATCACGACGAGCTGACCTTCAGCCTCATCTACGCCTTCCACGAAAACTTCGTGCTGCCCTTCTCGCACGACGAAGTCGTGCACGGCAAGGGCTCGCTCCTCGATCAGATGCCGGGCGACCTCTGGCAGAAGTTCGCGAACCTGCGGCTGCTCTACGCCTACATGTGGTGCCACCCGGGCAAGAAGCTGCTCTTCATGGGCGGCGAATTCGGCCAGTGGAACGAATGGAACTTCGACGAGAGCCTGCAGTGGCACCTCTGCCAATACGAATCGCACCGCGGGCTCTCGAAGGCCGTCGCCGACCTGAACCACCTCGTCCGCCGCGAGCCGGCCCTGCACGAGCTCGACTTCGAGGGCCGCGGCTTCGAATGGGTCGACTGCCACAACTGGCAGGATAGCGTGCTCGTCTTCGTCCGCCGCGCTGCCAACCCTGAAGACTTCCTCGTCGTCTGCTGCAACTTCACGCCGGTGCCACGCACGGGCTACCGGGTGGGCGTGCCGCAGGCGGGCGTCTACGACGAGATCTTCAACAGCGATTCGACGTTTTACGGCGGCGGCAACGTCGGCAACTCGGGCGGCCTCCACACGCTCGCCGAGCCGCACCACGGCCGCGAGCAGTGCCTCTCCCTCGCCCTGCCCCCCCTGGCCGCCGTCGTGCTCAAGCCGCGGCGCTAGGAGTGGGCGTTAGCACTGATGGTCCGGCTTCGGGTGACCCGTACCCCGTCGCCGGACGCTCGCTTCGGGCATCCATGCCCTCCGCTCGCTCGGATGCCGCCTGCGCTTCGCCATCCTGGCTGCGCTTGGCGGCATACGCCGGCGAGCGGGGTACGGGTCACCCGAAGCCTCCTCCTGCGGCGCTCTGGATACGGCGCTAGCATGCCCCCGATGCTGCGGAGCCGGAATCGGCGGAAGCTCGACGAGCATTTGGACCGAGTCTTCGAGGGCCACCGCGAGGAGACTTCTGCCGTTCCGGCGACCAATGCGTGCCGGGGCATACACGCACGCCTGGAGGCGTGCGCCACTCTACCGGCCAGCGAAGCGGGGCTGGCGGTTCCACTTGAGGCCGTACTGTTTTTCGAGGCCTTCGATCCAGCGGCCAAACGATTCCGAGAATTCCTGCTGCGCCACGAGCCCAGTCCGCCGCGGATCGCTCCGCGACTCGACGAATTGATCGCGCAATTCCGACGCCGGCGGCTCGAGGCTCACGAGCCGGATGCAGTAGCAGACGGTCCTTGGCTCGTTGAACGCCACGGCGGTCTGGCCCGGCTCGAGCGAGAAGACCGCCTTCATGAATTCCTCGCCCGGCATCTCGATCCCCTCGGGCTGCGTGACGAATGGAGCCGACCCCGGCGCCGCGCCACCCGAGAGCCATGAGAATGGACCGACCTGCGTCACCTTCAGACCCTCGCGGCCCGCCACGGTCGCCTCGAGCGACTGCTTGGCCGCCGTAGCCTGCGACGCGATGTCTTCGGCCTTCTTCCGGGCCAGGCCGCGGCCCTCGACGATCCGCCAGGAAAACTCGACGTTGTCGCGAACCTTCGCGAAGTCCGGAACGAATTCCGCCTGGTCTTCGGTCTTCCACGACAGGTAGCGGTTGCCGGCCGCGTCGCGGGAGGTCACGGGCCGCAGCGGCATCGTGTTTTGGCCGAAGATCGAGTCGAGCCAGTTTTGCTGGCGAATGCCGAACCGGCTGCCCGGGTCGGGGATAAACTCGAAGCTCTGACCGATGCCGCCGGCACCGAGGGCCTGCGCGACCGTGACGAGCCCGGAGCGGCCAGCCTCGAGCCCCTGCTTGTTTGCGATGAGATCGAGATCGGGCGCCTTCGGGGGCTCGCTGCTCGCGATCTGCTTCGCCTGCCAGAGGGCATAGTCTTCGGCATAGCGGGTGACGTCGCCGGCGACGGCGGTGAAGACCGCATCGATGCGGGCGTTTGCCTTTTCGCGGGCGAGTTGCTCGCGAATTTTGTCCTTCACGCTCTCGAGCGGCTCAAACTGCGTCGCGGGCTTCTCTTCCGCTTTGTCTGCCGACTGAGGCTTGTCTGCCGATTCAGATTTGTCCGCCGTCTTCTGCTCGGCAGCCTGCGTGGCGTTATTGGCAGCTGGCTCGGCAGGCTTTGAGTCGGCTGGCTTCACATCGACTGGCTTGGTTGGCGCAGCCGCGGCCGGCTGCTTGAATGCCACCTGCTTGAACGGGCCCGGGCCCACGGCAGCCCCCTTCGGCGCCGCATCCGGCTTGGCCGGCGCGGCAGACGGCTTCTCGTCAGCCTTCTTTTCTTCCGTCTGCTTCTCGGCGTCGGTCTTGGTCGCCTCGGTCTTCGGGGTTTCGGCGGCCTTCTCCTGCGGCTTCGCGCGGAACATCGTCTCCTTGTTCTTCTCGTAGAAGGCGGAGATCTCAGCGTCGGTCACCTCCTTCGCGGCCTCGGCCTCGAAGACCTCGCGCTTGGCGACGAGATACTCATACTTCGCGCGGCGCGGCTCCCGGAATCCGGGCGCATCGCTGCGGGGATCGGGGAGATCATTTTTGTATTGTTCGAAGAAGGCCCGCAGCTGCTGCTCCGTGGGCGCCGGCACGTCGGCCGCCACCGACTCCACCGGCACGGGCACCGCTTCGATCGTCGCCTTCTGCGCGAGCCGCCGGTAGTAGTCCCACCGCCAGCCCGGCGGGTCGCCGGAGAAGCCCGTCTGAAACATGACGAGCATGTTGCGGCCGACCAATTCCGTCCGCAGGGCCTCGAAGAGATCGTGCTGCGAGACCGCCATCGGCCCGAGCCGCAGGCCCGAGATGATGTCGTTCAATTGATCGGGGCGGACGAGGTTGTTGGTCCATTGGGCCAGGAAGTCGTTGATCGCCGTGTCGCTCACGACGAGGCCGTTCTTCTTCGCCTCCTCGGCGACGAGCATCGTCCGCACGACCGCCTCCTCGCTCTCGGGGAAGAGGGGGAGCCGCGAGGGATCACGCCCGGCGGCCGCGGCCGACTCGACCAGAAAGCGGTTCACGACCGACCGCATCGCCACCCCGCGCTCCAGCTGGCCTTCCCGGATCTCCCCTCCGCTCCAGGTGGCCGCCACCGGGTCGCCCGCTCCCACCCCGCTCCCCATCTGCAGGAAGGGAGGGAGCACAAAAAAGGCGAGCATCGCCAGAATGGCGACCGCCACGAGCAGGGAACGCTGGTATTTGCGGAAGATGTCGAACGAGCCGGCCATGGCACACCTGGAATCCATCGCCCCGACTGCGAAACCGCCGAGGCTTGACAAGTAAAGAGATGGGAGGGTAACGCTTTCCCGATCGCAGCAGGGCCAGATTGTAGCGCCACGGCCGTGTGCGCCAATCCCAAAGCTCCACCTCGCGGCAGCACCACCATGGCCAAAAAACAATCCGCTTCGAAACGTCGCCCCGCACCAAGAGCCGCCGCTTCCGCCGAAAAATCCCCCCAGCCCCGCGGCGATTACCAGCTGGTGATCGTCGAGAGCCCGGCGAAGTCGAAGACGATCGGCAAGTATCTCGGCCCGGGATTCGTGGTCGAGGCGTCGATCGGCCACATCCGCGACCTGCCGAGCAAGGCCCCCAAGGGCCAGAAGCAACCGGTGCCCGGCGTCGATCTCGACCACGACTTCGCACCCACCTACGAGATCGACAGCGACAAGGCGAAGAAGGTCACGGAGCTCCGCCGGCTCGCCAAGGGAGCCAGCGAGATCTGGTTTGCCACCGACTTGGATCGCGAAGGAGAGGCGATCGCCTGGCATCTCACGCAGGTGCTCGGCGTCGATCCCCTGAAGGCGAAGCGGGTGACGTTCGACGCGATCACGAAGTCGGAGATCCAGCGGGCGTTTCAGTCGCCCCGGGCGATCAACATGCCCCGCGTCGAGGCCCAGCAGGCCCGCCGCATCGTCGATCGCATCGTGGGCTACCAGGTCTCCCCGATCCTCTGGAAGAAGGTCGCCGGCGGCCTGAGCGCCGGCCGCGTGCAGAGCGTGGCGACGCGGATCGTGGTCGAGCGGGAGCAGGAAATCCGCGCCTTCACACCGTCGGAGTCGTGGGATATCTCGGCCTGCCTGGCCTTCGACGTGGCGCAGGCCGCCGCGCTCAACGCCGAGTGGACGTCCTTCATGGCGCGTCGCGACGAGCGCGGCCGTCCCCCGTTCGTCCGCGACCGCATGGCCTGGCTCGCCGAGCAACGGGCGCTCGCCTGCGACATGGTGGAAGTGGGGGGGAAGCCGCTGAAGATCGAGGCCGAAAACACGTCGTCCGCCGACCTCGTCGTGTCGGCCCGCGCTGCCGCCGAGGCCGCGGGGCTCCTCGACATCGAGATCACCCGAGAGACCGACGCCGAGGGGAAGGGACGCGCAAAAAACATCGTCAGACTCGTCGGGCGGCCCGACCCGGCTGCCCGCTACACGGTCGAATCGATCGACGTCACCCGCACCCGGTCGCGGCCCTACCCGCCCTTCATCACGAGCACCCTCCAGCAGGCGGCCTCGAGCCGGCTGGGCATGTCGACTGACCGCACGATGCGGATCGCGCAGCAGCTCTACGAGGGGATCGACGTGCCGGGGGAGGGCCGCGTGGGCCTCATCACCTACATGCGCACCGACTCGACGAACCTCTCCCGCGAGGCGATCGAGATGGCCCGCAACTACCTCGAGAAGCGGCATGGCAAGGCTTACGTGCCGGAGAAGCCGCGGTTCTACTCGAGTTCGAACGACAGCGCGCAGGAGGCCCACGAGGCGATCCGCCCGACCGACGCCTCGCGCGAGCCGGACAAGCTCGCCTCCGCCTTGAGCGACGAGCAGTTCAAGCTCTATCGCCTGATCTGGCAGTGCTTCGTGGGCTGCCAGGCCACCGACGCGGAGTGGGATTCCACGTCGGTTCGGCTGCGGCGCACTGACCGCGACACGGGCGCCGTCTTCAAGGCCAACGGCCGCGTGTTGCGGTTCGACGGCTTCTACAAAATCAGCGGCACGCCCAAGGACGACGGCGAGCAGGTGCTCCCCGACTTCGAGAAGGGCACCGAGCTCGCCCCCTTCGACATCGAGCCGCGGCAGAAGTTCCAGGCGCCGCCGCCGCGGTTTACCGAGGCCACGCTCGTCAAGAAGCTCGAGGAAGAGGGGATCGGCCGCCCCTCCACCTATGCGAGCATCATCAACGTGATCGAGAACCGCGGCTACGTCGAGCAGCGCGACCGCCGCTTCTACGCCACCGCCCTCGGTGAGGCCGTCACCGGCTTCCTGAAAGACGGCTTCGAGAACCAGTTCATCGAGATCGGCTACACCCGCGAGATCGAGCAGGAACTCGACCAGGTGGCCCAGGGCACGAAGCGCTGGACCGACGTGCTCCACGAATTCCACGAAGAGCTCAAACCCAAGCTCGAGACCGCGCTCGAGCAGGGCCACGTGAAGGGCAAGGGCGATCCCTCCCCCTACGCCTGCCCCGAATGCGGCCGCCGGCTCGAATACAGGCTCGGCAAGAGCGGCCGATTCCTCTCCTGCAGCGGCTACAACGAGAAGGTGATCGAGAAGCCGGCCCCCGCCCCGAAGACCACCGCGAAGGGAAAGAAGCGGAAGCCCGCGAAGCCGAAGGAAGTGCCCGCCTGCTCGTTCGCGATGCCGGTGGACCGCGACGGCAAGCCGCGGCAGCCGGAGCAGATCGACCTCCTCTCGCCCGCGGGCGTGCCGATGGTGAAACGCACCGGCCGCTTCGGCGACTTCCTCGTCGAGGACAAGCCGCGGCCGCCGAAGGCGAAGGGCAAGAAAGCGGCCGATGCGCCCGCCGAACCGCCGCCGTTCATTCTCAACCTCGACAAGAAGGGCAACCTCAAGTTTCCGTCGCCGCCCCCGCTCGTCACCGACATCGCCTGCCCGAAGTGCGGCGACCTCATGAATCTGCGCGACGGCAAGCGCGGGCCATGGCTCGGCTGCCGCGCCTTTCCGAAGTGCCGCGGTCGCGAGGCCTTCGGCAAGCTCGACGAGAAGAAGCAGAAAGACCTCAAGAAGCAGCTTGACGAACTGCTCGCCGGCCAGACGAAGCTTTTGCTCACCCGCCGCGACGCCAAGACGCCCGTCACGGAGGGCACGCCGTTGGCCGCCCTGCAGATCGAGGGCGGCGTCGCGGAACTGCCGCGGTTTGAAGAGGAGGCCGCCGGGTAGACCGCTTGCTCCGCAAGCGGATCTGCCAGCTCGCCCAACGGGCCGCCGGAACGGCAGAAGTCTCGTCGCGGTGGCCCTCGAGGACTCGGTACAAATGCTCCTCGAGCTTCCGCCGATTCCGGCGGCTACCGTTTCAGAAACGGGTTTGGCCAGGCAGGCTGAAGCGCGCCCTACATGCCGAGCGGGTTTTGGGAGAAGGTCTCAGGCACTTCGTCGAGCGCGACGGCATAGGCCGTGGCGTGCGAGCGGCAGTGCGAGATGCTCACGAGCACGCAACGGATGCCGAGCTTGTCGGCCACTTCCTGCGTGCCCCCCTTCAGAAACGCCTGCGGGCGGCCACCGGGGCCGTTGCGGACCTCGACGTCGCGCCAGCTGATGCCCCGGCGCCAGCCGGTGCCGAGGGCCTTGAGCACCGCCTCCTTCGCCGCCCAGCGGCCGGCAAAGTGCTGTGTGGCCATCCGGCGGCTGCGGCAGTATTCGATCTCCGCCGGCGTGTAGACGCGGCCCACGAAGAGCTCGCCGTGCCGCTCGATCATCTGCGCGATGCGGAGGCATTCGGTGATGTCGGTGCCGATGCCGAGGACGTTCATGACGGTCTCCGCGCCGGCGTGGCGCCTGGAGCGCCGCGGGTGAGCCCGCAGGCCGCCTTCGCCCGCGCGAGCACGGCCCCCGCCTGCCGGCGGGCCCGTGCCGCGCCGTCGGCCAGGATCGCCTCGATCCGCTCAGGATCCGCCTCGAGTTCCGCGCGGCGCTTCCGGGCGTCGGCGAAGAATGCCGCGGCCGCCTCGACGAGGGCCTTCTTCACGTCGCCGTAGCCGAAGCCGCCGCGCCGATAGCGCTCGGCCATCCGCAGGCGGTCGGCCTCCGGGGCGAGGAGCGCGTAGAGGGCGTAGAGGTGGTCGTCGGCGGGATCTTTCGGCTGCTCCATCGGGCGGGAGTCGGTCGTGATCCGCATGATCTTCTTCTTTTGTGCCGCGAGATCCTCGAAGACGTCGATCGTGTTTTCGTAGCTCTTGCTCATCTTCTGGCCGTCGGTGCCCGGCACCTTCGCGCCCGCCTCGACGAGCCGCGGCTTCGGCAGCGTGAAGACCTCGCCATAGAGATGATTGAACGTGCCGGCCAGATCGCGGCAGACCTCGATGTGCTGCACCTGGTCCTCCCCGACGGGCACGACCGTGGCGTCGTAGGCGAGGATGTCGGCGGCCATCAACACCGGATACGTGAAGAGCCCCGCGTCGGCGGCCAGGCCGCGGGTTTTCTTGTCCTTGTAGGCGTGGCACCGCTCGAGAAGCCCCATCGGGCAGACGGTCATGAGGAGCCACGTCAACTCCGTCACCTCGGGCACGTCAGACTGCACGAAGAGCGTGGCGTGCGCCGGATCGAGGCCGAGGGCGACGAGATCGACGGCCGCGGCATGGACGAGCGACCGCAGCCGCTCCGGGTCGCGCACGGTCGTGAGCGCGTGCAGGTCGGCGATGAAGTAGAAGGCCTCGCCGGCCGTCTGCAGTTCGATGTATTGCCGGATCGCGCCAAAGTAGTTGCCCCAGTGGAATCGCCCCGTGGGCTGGATGCCCGACAAGACCCGCGTGGGGGCCGGTGGTGTGCTGGCGGCGGGCGTGGCTGGTTCAGGCTTCATGCGGGCTCCCGGCGGGATCAGGACAAGGGGTTCGCCGCGGCAGGGCGAGCGTGCCGACGATCTCGGCGACCGACGACGCGCCGAGTTCGGCGAGCGCCGCCGGCAGGGCGTCGAGCAGCTTCACCGACGCGATTGGCTCGGCGAAATTCGCCGTGCCGACCTGCACCGCCGAGGCGCCCGTGACGAGAAACTCCATCACGTCGTCGATCGTCATGATTCCGCCCACGCCCACGATCGGGATCTCGACGGCCTGGCGAACCTGGTGCACGCACCGCAGGGCGATCGGCTTGATCGCCGGGCCGCTCAGGCCTCCGACGACATTGCCGAGCATGGGGCGGCGGCGGCGCCAGTCGACCGCCATGCCCTGGCAGGTGTTGATGACGGTGAGGGCGTCGGCGCCGCCATCGCGGGCGGCCCGCGCGATCGACGCGATGTCACTGACATTCGGCGTGAGCTTCGCGAGCACCGGCAGGCGGGTGGCGCCGCGCACGCCCGCCACGACGCTCTGGCAGAGCTTTGGGTCGGTGCCGAGGTCCACGCCATGGCTGACGTTCGGGCAGGAGATGTTGAGCTCGAGCGCAGCGATCCCCGCCACGCCGTCGAGCCGGCGGGCCAGTTCCACGAACTCCCCTTCGTTCGCCCCCGCGATGCTCACGACCACCGGGGCGCCGCAGCCGACGAGCCAGGGGAGCAGCTTCACGAGAAACGAGTCGATCCCGTCGTTGTCGAGGCCGATCGAGTTGAGCAGGCCCGATGCGGTCTCCACCGTGCGCCACGGCACGTTGCCCTGGCGGGGGAGCGGCGTGATCGTTTTCGGCACGACGCCGCCGAGCCGTCGCAGGTCCACGAAGCCGACCATCTCGCGGCCGTAGCCAAACGTGCCGGAGGCCACCATGATCGGGTTGGGCAGCCGCAGCCGGCCGAGCGGGACGGACAGATCTGGCACCGCCGAGAGATCAGGAGCCGTCGCTGGGGCGGGCGAGACTGGCCGGTCGGATGGGGGCATGGGAAGAGCGTTGCTGGAGGCCGGAAAGACCCGAGTGTAGTGGGTTTTCCCAAAGCCCCAAGAACGCCCTCCCGTCTCGCTGCCACGGCCGCAGAAAGCCTTTTTTGGCCATGGCTTTGCCACCGTGCCGATTGGGTCAAGTTTGCCGGTTATGCAGCCGATACTGAGGCTGGAAGGATCGCTGTCGGCAGGCTGTCAGACAGGGCCGCTTGTTGACATTAGTCTTTGCCAGCAATAGGCTTCGGTCGAATTCCCAACGTCGGGAGCGTCGGAGCCGTGACCAAGAAAGACATCGTCCGGACCATCGCCGAACAGATCGATCTCCCCCAGCTGCGCACGAAAGAACTGGTGCAGCGGACGTTCGACGCCCTCATCGAGGCGCTCGTGCGGGAGGGGCGGATCGAGCTGCGAAATTTCGGGGTGTTCCAGATCAAGAAGCGGGAAGCCCGCATGGCTCGGAACCCTCGCACTGGCGAGAAGGTGCCGGTCCAGGCGAAAAGCGTGGTGACATTCAAGCCTGGCAAGGAGATGGAGGCGCGGGTGCGCGAACTCGACCGCGAGGCGGCTCGCCCCACCCATCCGGAGGATACGACTGCTCACAACGCCCCCACGAACGAACACGGAACGGAGCCGAGCCAGCCGGGCCAAGGATAGGCCGAGGCTGGAAACAGTGGACAACGAGGCTGGGAAATCTGGGAAATGGCGAGCTGGCATCGCGTCGGCAGCTGCGATTCAGGTAGATCAATACATCCTGGTGGGTGATCCCGGCTGACGGGATCACGAGGTCACGGAGGACGGAGTGATGAGGAAGGCCGGCTGGATCCTGCTTGCAAGCGTGCTGCTCTCCACGAGCACGGGCTGCCTCATTCCGATGTATTCCGGCGACCCGATCCGCCGCGCCCAGCAGCTCATCTACACGTCGGAAGACCTGCGGGCGATCACCGACGAATGGGAGCGCATCTGGTTCCTCGACCAGCCCTCCCACATGACCCCGTGGCGCACCCACGGTGGCATCCTGTAGTCGCTCATCTGCGTGACAGGCTGAAGCCTGTCCTACCGGTGGGATAGGCTTTAGCCTGTCTGAAGTACGACAGGCGTCTCTGCCTGTCTTGGTCGCACAGGCCTTCGCCTGGCAGGGACAGGCACGGAGGCCTGTCCTACGAAGGGCGGAGCCCGTCAAGCGAAAATTGCCTGGATGGCGATGTTTCGCGTGATCCTATATCCGAATCCGCGACGCCTGCTCGACGATGCTGTCGAGCGGCACGAGGTTGCCCTTGTTGCAGCCGGGGCAGGCCTCGGCGGCCTCGGCCCAGGCTTCCGGCGAGCGGATGTTCGAGTCCCAGAAGGGCCAGGTCTTGCACTGCCGCGGACGCTCCTCGTAGGCGGTGCATTTTCGCGTCTTCTCGTCGAGCAGCACGCAATCACCGTTCGCCCGTTCCTTGAGCGACCGCCGCACGCCGACCCGCTTCACGTAGGTCGCTTCGAAGGCCGCCGGCTCCATGCCGACCTTCGCGGCCATGTCGTCGATCTCCTGCTGGTTCACCCAGACGTAGCCCTCGGAGCCCGAGCAACAGTCGCCGCACTGCGTGCACTGGAAGCGAAGCCCGCCGGCATACCAGACATCCTTCGGAATCCCGGCCATGCAAAACTCCTCGCGTGAACGTTGCTACGTCGAAACCAGCTACGTCGAAACCAGCGTCGCCATCGCAGCCACCACCGCCTCCACGTCGTCGCCCGTATTGAAGGGGCCGAAGCTCAGCCGCACGGTGCCGCCCGCGGCCGTGCCCAGGTGCTCGTGGATTCGCGCAGCGCAGTGAAAGCCCGATCGCGCCTGCACGCCCGCCATCTGCTCGAGCAGCATCGCGATCTCGGCGGGATCATAGCCCTCGACCGTAAAACTCACAATTCCCGCGGCGTCCGGCGCCGCGATCACCCGCGCTCCCGGCACGTCCCGAAGCCGCGCCGCACAGTCGGCCGCGAGGCCGCGGCAGAACGCTGCGCCGCGGTCGGCGGGCAGCGTCGTGAGCCAGTCGATCGCGGCGGCGAGCGCGGCGAGCGCCGGCACATCGGGCGTGCCGGCCTCGAAGCGTTCGGCGAAGGCCGCCGGCATGTCGAGCGTGTCGCTCGCGGTGCCGGTGCCCCCTTGGATGATCGGCTCGGGCTCGACGCCGGCCCGCGCCCAGAGGATGCCGACCCCCGACGTGCCCAGGAGCCACTTGTGGGCCGGCGCCGCGATGATGTCGGCAGCGGTCGACGTGGCGATGTCGGGCACGAGGCCGAGCGACTGCGAGGCGTCGAGGAGAAGGAGGCCGCCGCGGCCGTGCGCGATCGTGGCGGCCGCGGCCGCATCCTGCATCGCGCCGGTCACGTTCGACACGTGCGACACGACGACGAGCCGCGTCGCCGGCCGCCACGCCGCCGCGACCGCCGCGGGGTCGATGCGGCCGACGCCGTCGCAGGGCACGATCGTCGTCTCGATCGCACCGCGCGCGGCGAGCCAATGGAGCGGCCGCAGCGTGGCGTTATGGTCGGCGGCGGTCGCGATCACGTGGTCGCCAGGCCGCACGAGGCCGTGGATCACGAGGTTGAGGGCGAGCGTCGCGCCGCCGGGAAAGGCCACCCGACCGGGATCGACGCCGCCGAGGAGGGTTGCCACGCGCGACCGCGCTGCCGAGCGGATCGCGTCGGCTTCGGCCGCCGCGCGGTAGGCGGCGCGGCCGGCCGCCGCGCCGATCTCGCGGGCTGCCCGCTCCCAGGCCGCGAGCACCGGCTCCGGCTTCGGCCACGACGTGGCCGCGTTGTCGAGGTAGCGTCGCAGGAGTCTCGGTTCCGCCACGCTATCCCCCGATCTGATACATCGCGCGGGCCGGCCGCTCGAACGACGGCGACCCGATGCCGTGGGCCCGCCGCTTGCTCTTCACGCATTCCTCGAGGAGCGCCGCGATTCGCCCATCGATCCCGTCTTCTTGCTGCCCGTCGCGCAGAACCGCCCGCACGTCCCACTCGGTCGTCGAGAAAAGGCAGTTGCGAAACTGCCCGTCGGCCGTGAGCCGCAGCCGGTCGCATTGGCCGCAGAAGGGAGTCGACACCGGATCGATGAAGCCCACGCTGCCGCCGCCGTCGGCCCAGCGGTAATCGACGGCGGGCTGGCCTGGATCCAACCGCGGGGCGGGCGCGAGCGGGCCGATCGCACGTTCGAGGATGCGCCGCACCTCGGCGCCGGAGAGCACCTGCCCTCCCGACCAGCTCGCCTCGGCGTCGAGCGGCATGAACTCGATGAATCGGAGTTCGAATGCCTCACGGCGGCAAAACTCCGCCAAGGGCACGATCTCGTCTTCCGTGAGCCCGCGGATCGAGACGGCGTTGATCCTGATCTTCCTGAAGCCGACCCGCTTCGCGGCGGCGAGACCGGCGAGCACGCGATCGAGCCCCGACCGCCGCGCGATCTTCTCAAACACGTCTTCCCGCAGGCTGTCGAGGCTCACGTTGAGCCGGTGCAGCCCAGCGCGGCGAAGCGGCTCCGCCTGCTCGGCGAGGAGCAGGCCATTGGTCGTGATCGCGACGTCCTCGATGCCGGGGATGGCGACGAGTTGCCGCACGAGAATCTCGAGGCTCGACCGCACGAGCGGCTCGCCCCCGGTCAGCCGGATCGTGCGAATGCCGAGCCCGGCGGCCACGCCCGCCACGCGGGCGATCTCTTCGTAGCTGAGCAGTTCTTCGCGCGGCCGAAACACGGCGTCGAGCGGCATGCAGTAGGTGCACCGCAGGTTGCAGCGGTCGGTGACACTGATCCGCAGGTCGGTATGGACGCGGCCGAAGCCGTCGACGAGCGTCATGCCGCGCCTCCCGGCGGCCGATCGGGATGAACCCACGTCGAACCGCCGTCGGCGGCCTCCTCCCGCTTCCAGACCGGCACCACCCGCTTCACCTCCTCCATGAGCCACTCGGCCGCGGCAAACGCCTCGCGGCGGTGCGGCGCGCTCGCGGCAATCGCCACGCTCGCCTCCCCCACCGGCACCACTCCGAGCCGATGCACGATCGCGCAGGATTCGAGGCCGAATCGCTCGATCGCCTCGTCGCGCAGCCGGTCAAGCTCGCCGCGGGCCATCGGCTCGTGCGCCTCGTACTCGAGACTGCGGGTGACGAGCCCAGCGGTGATGCCGCGGGTGGTGCCCACGAAGAGCACGTTGGCACCGGCCGCGTCGCTCGCCACCGTCGAAAGCACGGCGGCCGTGTCGATGGCTCCGTGCACGAGGCTCACCATGTCGCGTCGCTGCATCGCCGCTAGCCTCCGCTCACCGGCGGAATGATCGCCACGTCGCTGCCCTCGGCCACGGCATCCTCGTCGCGGGCATAGCGGCCGCCGACGGCGACCGCGCTTTTTCCGAGCAACGGCACGATGGCGGGCGCGGCGCTGGCGACGGCCGCCCGCAGGTCGGCGACGGTGCCGCCGCCCCAGGGAATCTCGAGCCGGCGGCAGCCCGCGGCCTCGGCCATTCCCGCGAAGAGGCTGATCGAGAGCATGGGAGGAGCCCGGTGGTTCAACTGGTGGTTCAACTGGTGGTTCAACTGGTGGTCAGCCGCCCGCTGCTGGCGGAGAGGAGCCCGTCGAGTTCGGCGGCCGCGGAGCCTTCGAGCGATCGATACGCCTTCGCCAACAGCTTCACGGGATGCACCGTCGGCTTCGTGGTGCCCTGCTCCATTTGTATCCGGCAGGCGCTGCACTCGGTAGCGCCCGCCTCGACCCCGGCGCTCCGCATCGCCGTGACGAGCCCCAGCCCCGCCCGCAGGCTCGCGCGGTAATGCTCCCGCGCCAGGCCGAACGTCCCGGCCATGCCGGAGCAGCCGCGGTCGGCCGCCTGCACCGAGAGCCCCGGCACGAGCCGAAGCAGATGCTCGGCGGGGCTCGTGCCCCCCCGCGCCCGCACGTGGCAGGGAGCGTGATAGAGCACCCGCGACGCCACCGGCGCGAAGTCGAGCCGCAGCCGCCCCTCGCGATGGAGTTCCCAGAGGTAGCTCGTCGCGTCGGTCGTGGCCTCGACCACCCTGCCCATGTCGTCGTCGTCGAGCAGCAGCGGGTAATCGTGGGTGATGCAGGTGACGGCCGCCGGCTCCGTGCTCACGATCCGATAGCCGAGCCGGACGGCCTCCGCGAGGATCCGCATGTTGGCACGCGCGAGCTTCCGCGCCCCGGCCACGTCTCCCTCCGACACCATCGGCATTCCGGAGGAGACCTGCCGCGGATCGATGAACACGCCGATCCCGTTGCGTTCGAGGATCGAGACGAAAGCCTGCGCCAGCAGCGGATCATGTCGCCGGGCGAACGTGTCGAGGAAATAGAGCACCCGCGGGCCGCCGCGCCGCGAAGGCAGCGTGAGCCCGCGACGCGCGGCCCAGCGCATCGTGCGGGTGCCGGTGAACGGGGGCAGCTTGCGGCCCTGCGCGATGCCGAGCGTTTTTTCCGCAAGCCATCGCGCACGGCGGCTCTCGAGCGCCCGGTTGGCGAGCGGCGCGAAGCGGCCGGCCAGCCCGCTCAAGGCGTCGATCCGCGATCGCACCCAGGCCGAGCCGCCGAGGCTGTTGGTCGCCAGATGCGCGGCCTTGATCTCGGTGACGAGCGCGGGGATGTCGACCCCCGCGGCGCAGTCGATCCGGCACTGGTGGCAGTTGAAGCAGGTGTCGGCGATCGCGCGGACCGCGTCGTCGGAGAGCAGTTTCGGATCGAGCCGGCCGGAGAGGAGCGACGCCATGAGGTTGGCCTTCGCCCGCGGCGACGATTCCTCCGCGGCATCCTCCCGATACCTGGGGCACATCCGCACCGCGGCCGACTGCGTGCGGCAGGCGCCACAGCCGTTGCAGGCATCGACCTCGTCGGCCATGTTTCCGGGGGACCAGTTGAGAATGGGCAGGACCGCAGCGGGCGCGACGAGCGCCGGGCGAAACGCCACCGGCTCGGCACCGCCGCGGGTGATCTTTCCGGGGTTGAGAATTCCGGAGGGATCGAAGAGCCGCTTCACGCCGGCGAACACGGCGGCGAGTTCCGGGAAGAACCGCTCGAAGAACGCCGTGCGGGAGAGCCCGAGCCCCTGCTCGCCGCCGATCGTGCCGCCGACGGCCACCACCTCCGCATAGAGCGCCTCGGCGAGCCGCTCGAGACGATCCCGCTCGGACGGGTCGCGCGGTTCGGCATGAGGCCGCACGTGCAACTGGCCGTGGCCTGCATGGCCGAAGAGGAGCGCCGTCGAGCCCTGCTGCTTGAGCACCCCCTGCAGGCGTTTGACAAATTCGGGAAGCCGTTCCGGCGGCACGACGATGTCTTCCACGAAGGGCACCGGCCGCGACGTCCCGCGGACGCCGTGCAGCGTCGACACGAGCTGCCGCGACAGATCCCAGAAGAGCGCCGCGTCGATCGCATCTTCCGCCCGCCGCATGTCGATGCAGAGCCGCTTCACCGTCTGGATCCGCCGCATCGCCTCGTCGAGCCGCGCGCCGCAGGCGGCCGCGTCGTCGCCGGCGAATTCCACGAGCAGCCCCGCGTCGGCCACCGGTGGAATCAACAGATCGAAGTGCACCTTCGCGCTCCGGGCGAGCGCGAGGTGCCGCTTGTCGAAGAGGTCGCAGGCGCTCGGCTCGAGGGCCTTGAGCCGCAGCGCCGCCTCGGCGGCCTTCTCGAGCGACTCGAAGAGAAAGAGCCCCACCGCCGCCGCACCGTCGGCCGGCACCGTCTGGAGCGTGGCCTCCGTGACGATCGCGAGCGTGCCCGCGGCGCCACAGAGCAGCCGCGGCAGATGGATCCGCCCCTCGTCGTCGAGGTCGTCGAGCCGGTAGCCGCCGTGGGCGAGCCGCTCAGCCGGCTGCGACCGCGCGATCACCTCCCGCGACGAGCCGAGAATCGCCGCCATGCCGCTCGCGAGATGCGAGAGCCTGGCGGCCGCCGGATCGTTGCCCGTTTCCTGCGGTGGCGAGGGCAGCGTCGGCACCATCTCCACGACGGAGCCGTCGGCGAGCACGGCCTGCACGGCGGCGATCCGTCCGCGAACCGCGCCGTGCCGCAGAAAGCGGCTGCCTGACGTGTTGCGGCCGATCATGCCGCCGAGCGTCGTCACGCCGGCATTGGCCGGATCGGGGCCGAACGCGCGACCGAGCCGGGCAAGATGCTCCTCGAGCTGCCCGCCGACCACGCCTGGCTGCACCCGCACCTCCGTGGCCGAGGTGGAGACGATCCGCCGCATGAACCGCGAGCAATCGATCACGATGCCGTTGCCGAGCGAATCGCCCGAGACGCTCGAGCCCCCGCCGCGGGCATGCACCGGAATGCGGGCTTCGGCCGCCCAGGCCACGGTCGCGGCGACGTCGTCGGTGTCGCGCGGGCGAACGATCGCCAGCGGCCATGCCTCGAAGAGGCTCGCATCGGTCGCATAGAGCGCCCGGCTTGCGTCGTCGCAGAGCACCTCGCCGGCGACGAGGCCCCGCAGGTCCTCCTCGATCCGCTTGCGCTCAGGAGCCATGGGCCGCTTCTGTGGGTGTCGACCGGCCGACACCCCGCATTCGCGCGAGTTGTTGCCGGTGCTTTTCGTGCGTCTCCAGGTCGAAGCCGCCAAAATTCCCCGGGATGCCCTCGCCGCGATACCGCGCGCCACAGCGATAGCAGCTGAGGCATTCCGGCATGAATAAATAGAGCACCACGTCGATGAGCGCCGTGCCGAAGAGGATCGCGAACGTGAGCATGAGCTCGCGCCACGCCCAGGCGACGCAACTGGCGCCGAGCCCGGCCACCACGATCCAGAGGCCGAGCCGCTGCGGAAAATCCTTGCGGGCAAAAAGCTCGGTGCTCGGGCAGACCAGGCACCGCCTCAGCTTCGGCGGCGTGCCGGCGGCGATCCCGTCGGCCGGCACGTCGATCGTGGCCTGGCAGGCGGTGCATTCGAGCTGCGGCCGCGATTCGATGCCGTCGAGGGCGACGGTGGTGTCGCAGGCCGGGCAGGCATACGTGATTCGCATCGAAGAAGAGATCCTTGGCCAAGGGGCCGGTTATCGCGCCAGAAGGAGTTGCGAGGAAAGCTCGCCGATGATGGCGGCGATGCAGGCCACATACAGGATACCCGTGGCGCTTTGCGTGTTGGGAATGTCGAGGGTTTTCCGGCTGAGCCAGAGCAATCCGGGCAGGCCGACGAGCCCGGCGAGCCACCGCAGCGAGACGAGGGCCACCGTGGCGGGGTCGATCGCGGCGCCGGCAGTGCGGCCCGGCACGAGCGTGCCCGTGGCGAAGGCGACGGCGGCCGTCACGGCCAACTCAGCTCCCCAGGCGACGAGCGCCCAATCGATCAGCCGCCGCAGCGCATCCACCCGCATGCCCGGGGCGTTGAGATACCAGTGGCCGAGCAGCATCGCATGGACGGTGAGCCCGACCACGAGCCCGGAAAGCAATCGCTCGAGTGCCGGCCATGCCAGCGCGGGCCATCCCGGCGACGACCAGACCGTGGCAGCCGCAAGCAGCGCCGCGCTCAGCCCGCAGAAGAAGAGCCCCTCGCGGCGGCGCTCGGCGAGCCACACGATGCTCCCCATCCAGGCGGCGATCGCCGTCACCGCCGGCAGGAGCCAGAGCGGGCCGGGCACCGCCGTGCGGGCCAGGAGCGCGGCAAACGTGGAGAGGCCAAGGATCACGAGCAGGTTCACCCGGAAGAATCCGCCCGGCACGAGCGCAGCGGGAGTCAGCACGAGGGCCAGCGAGAGCCCCCACCCGAACCGGCAAAGAAAATCGACCAGGAGCGTCATGCAGTCGCGGCGCGTCGACGCACCATGGGGGCGGCGGCCCTCACGGCGTCTTGCTTCCGTAAATGAGCGACATCACCTCGGCCCGGCTCGAAACGTTCGAGCGGAAGAGGCCCTTCATCGCCGAGGTCACGCAGAGGCTGCCGGGCTTGCGGACGCCGCGAATCGTCATGCAGGTGTGCGAGGCCTCGACGACCACCGCCACGCCCTTCGCGCCGAGATCGTCGACGAGCAGGTCGGCGATCTGCTCCGTCATCCGCTCCTGCACCTGCGGCCGGTGCGAGACCACCTCGACGATCCGCGCGAGCTTGCTCAGGCCCAGCACGCGGCCGTCGGGCAGATAGGCGATGTGGGCATGCCCCATGAAGGGCAACAGATGGTGCTCGCAGACGCTGTTGAACGAGATGTCGCGCACGAGCACGATCTCGTCGTACTTTTCCGTGAACGCCTTGCGGAGATGCTCCTTCGGATCCTGCCGCAGGCCGCTGAACATTTCGGAGTACATGCGGGCCACGCGGGCGGGCGTCTCGAGCAGGCCCTCGCGGTCGGGATCCTCGCCGACGGCGAAGAGAATCTCGCGGACAGCCCGCTCGATTCGGGCATGATCGACGGAGTGGGGGGAGTCGTGCTTCATGCCCCTGACTCTAATTGACGGAAAACTCCGGCGGAAACCGCCGCGCTGGCGCGGCCGCGGGGCGCGTGGCGATCGCCTCCAGCAGGAGTTCCGTCCGCTTCAGCACGTCGCTTTCCGCGAGCAGCCGCATCTTCCACTCGAGGTCGAGATCGAGCGTGTAGGCGACGATGTCGGCGAGCATTCCGAGCGTGATCTGGGTGCCCAGGAGCTGGTCGAGCTGCTCGTAGGCGTCGGGGATCTTCGGCATCGCCCGCTTGAAGGCGGCGAGCAGCCGCTGCTGGAGCGCGGCGGCCGCCTCCGTCGGCACGTCGTCCGGGAACTGATCGTCCACGAGCTCCGCCTCGACGACGCGGAAGATCTTTTTCGGCGGCAGCTCGCGGACGAGCCGCAGCCTCCGCACGCCCAACAGCAGCACGTTGTAGGTGCCCTCTGGCGTGCGCTGGTGCGTCGCCACGCGGCAGAGGCAGGCGGTCGACCTGAGCGTGGGCCGCCCGTCGTAGTGCTGCTCCCAGCCGGGGGCGAGCACGCCAAGGGCGATCAGGCGGTCATCCTCGATCGCCTCCTCGAGCATCGCCTTGTAACGCGGCTCGAAGATGTGGAGCGCCTGCATGACGTGCGGAAACATCACCAGGTTTGGCAGCGGAAAGACCCGCGCCAGTCCGGAAAACTGGTCGGGTGAGAACGAGAGCGGTTCGTCGGCCATGGTCGTGTCCGCGGTTCGGTCCTTCACGCCGGCCCGAGTCAGGCCGGCGGCGGGTCGAGGTGGATTTCAGGCAGCAGGTCGGGGTCGAGCTCGATCGAAGGATAGTCTTCGGTGCTGGCCGCCACCTCCGCGAGGCAGGTGTCGAACGCCTTCAGGAAGGCGTCGATGTCGAGGCCGAGATGCTTGGGCGCATAGGCCTCGAGATAGCCATGGACGCTCTTGTGGAGCTTGCGGGCGCCGCGGATGTTGCCATTGCCAAAATGGTAGAGCGCGACGGCCGCCTGGATGAGACCCTGGTAGAACTTTCGCGAATCACCGCGATACTCGGTCCACAGTTCCTCCCAGATCTCGTGGCTCTCGTAATAATCGCATTCGTTGAATTTCTCGATGCCCGAGAGATAGAGCGGATCGTAGGCTGGTGGCGTTTCCATCCATGAATGGTATCACCTCGACCAAATCGGCGGAGGGCAGCTTCGGGCCTTCGCGGCGGGAATCGAAGGCAGACCGGCTGAAACGGGCCGCGGCAATCACCGCACGGCTCGAACGGACCTACCCCGGGGCCGAGTGCTCGCTCGATTTCAAGAACCCCTTCCAGCTGCTCGTGGCGACGATCCTTTCGGCGCAGTGCACCGACAAGCGGGTGAACATGGTGACGGGCCCGCTTTTCGACCGCTGGCCCACGCCCGCGCTCCTCGCCGCGGCCCGCCCCCGCGACCTCGAGCAGGCGATCCGCAGCACCGGTTTCTTTCGCGCCAAGGCGAAAAACATCCTCGGCTGCTGCCAGGCCCTCGTGGACCGGCACGGCGGTGCGGTGCCCGAAACGCTCGCCGACCTCGTGAAGCTGCCCGGCGTCGGCCGCAAGACGGCAAACGTCGTGCTCGGGACCGCATTCGGCCGGGCGGAGGGGGTCGTCGTCGACACCCATGTCGGCCGAATCTCTCGCCGGCTCGGGCTGACGCGGCATGCCGATGCCGTCCGGGCCGAGCGCGACCTCGTCGCCGTGGTGCCGCCGGAGCATTGGATCGGCTACAGCCATCGGCTCATCGAGCACGGCCGGGCGGTCTGCACGGCCCGTTCGCCGAAATGCGACCGCTGTGCGCTCGCCGATCTCTGCCCCCGCGTGGGCGTCGCGCCGCCGGCAAAACGCTCCCGCCCGAAGACGGCGTCGGGAAAACGCCGCCGTCCCTGACAGCCCGGCGCCGAAACCGTACAATCGCCATCCGCTCGTCCGTCCGCCAAAGCTCCAAGGGACCGTGCCATGATTCTCTCCGGCAACGAGATCAAGCAACAGCTCGGCGGCAACATCGTCATCGAGCCCTTCGACGAGCGGAAGCTGAATCCAAACAGCTACAACCTCTCGCTCCACGACGAGCTGCTCGTCTACGAGGAAGTCGTCCTCGACATGCGAAAGAGCAACCGCGTGGAGCGGGTGCGGATCCCCGAGGACGGGCTCGTGCTGACGCCCAACCAGCTCTACCTGGGCCGCACCGTGGAGCGAACCGAAACCCACAACCTCGTGCCGATGATCGAGGGCCGCAGCTCGATCGGCCGGCTCGGTCTGTTCGTGCACGTCACGGCGGGCTTCGGCGACGTCGGCTTCTGCGGCTATTGGACGCTCGAGATGTTCGCGGTGCAGCCGGTGAAGATCTACCCCGGCGTCTCGATCTGCCAGCTCTTCTTCCACCAGATCGCCGGCGACATCACCGAATACGCCAGCGACAAATACCAGCACAACCGCGACATCCAGCCGAGCATGCTCTTCCGGGAGCTCGGCGCCGACGCCGACCCGAACCCGCAGCTGCACCTCGAATTCGGCGCGGATCGGCCCGGCCGGCGTGCTCCCAGCGGCGTCGCGAGATAACCTCCGGCTTTCCCGGAACTGCTCGCCGGCAATGCATGCCGTCTCCCCTGCATTCCATCCAGTCAAGAAGTCCATCCAGCAAGAAAGGCGTTTTCGCGTGCTTCGAAGTCACACCTGTGGGGAACTGCGGCCGTCGCATCTCGGCGAAAAAGTCACGCTCTGCGGCTGGGCGGATCGCGTTCGCGACCACAAGGGCGTGATCTTCATCGACCTGCGGGATCGCTGGGGCCGTACGCAGGTGGTGATCGGGCCCGGGAGCGCGGCCGAGGCGCTCGCCGCCGCCAGGCTCGTCCGCGCCGAGTGGGTGCTGCGGATCCGCGGCACCGTCGGCGCCCGGCCCGAAGGCACGACGAATCCGAAGCTCGCCACCGGCGCGATCGAGGTGGCCTGCGACACGCTCGAGGTGCTCAACGAGGCCGAGACGCCCGTTTTCCAGCCGGGCGCGACCGAGCTGCCCGGCGAGGAGGTGCGGCTCGCCCATCGCTGGCTCGACCTGCGGCGGCCGGCGATGCAGGACAACATGTTTCTGCGCAGCCGGATCGTGAAGATCATGCGCGATCATTTCGACGAACTCGGCTTCATCGACGTGGAGACGCCGATGCTCGGCCGCAGCACGCCCGAGGGCGCCCGCGACTACCTCGTGCCGAGCCGGCTCGACCACGGCGCCTTCTTCGCGCTGCCGCAGTCGCCGCAGCTTTACAAGCAGCTCCTTATGATGGCGGGGTTCGACCGCTACGTGCAGGTCGCGAAGTGCTTTCGCGACGAAGACCTGCGAGCCGACCGCCAACCGGAGTTCACGCAGCTCGACGTGGAGATGTCGTTCGTCGAGGCCGACGACGTGATGGGTGTGATCGAGGGGCTCGTGAAGCGGACGGCCCGCGAGATCCTCGGGCTCGACGTCTCGCTGCCGCTGCCGCGGCTCACCTGGGATGAATGCATGGAGCGGTTCGGGCACGACGCCCCCGACCTCCGCTATGGCCTCGAGATCACCGACCTGACGCCGCTCGCGGGCGAGAGCGACTTCCGCGTCTTCCGCGGGGCGGTGGAGAGCGGTGGCCGCGTTCGCGGGATCCGCGTGCCCGGGGCGGCGGCGAAGTTTTCCCGCAAGGAACTCGACGAGCTCACGGCGCTGGCGGTCGAGGCCGGGGCCAAGGGCTTGGTCTGGCTCAAGGTCGAGGAGCATGGCGAGTGGTCGGGCCCGGTGGCCAAGAATCTCGGCGGCATCGCCGCCGGTCTCCGCGAGAAGCTCGGGGCGGCCCCCGGCGATCTCGCGCTCATCGTGGCCGATTCGTTCGAGGTCTCCTGCAAGGCGCTCCACACGCTCCGCAAGCGGCTCGGCGCGGCGCTTGGGCTGTACGACCCCGACGCGATGCACTTCTCGTGGGTCGTCGATTTTCCGATGTTCGCCCGCGACGCCGAAGGTGGCGGCTGGGCCTCGATGCACCATCCGTTCACCGCGCCGCGGCCGAGCGATCTCGATCTCCTGGAGAGCGATCCGGCGGCCTGCCGGGCGGTCGCGTATGACCTCGTGATCAACGGCTCCGAGGCCGGCGGCGGCACGATCCGGATCCACGACGGCGCCACGCAGGAGAAGGTCTTCAAGCTGCTCGGCATCTCTCACGAGATGGCACGCGAACGCTTCGGCTTCCTGCTCGACGCCCTCCGGAGCGGCGCCCCGCCGCACGGCGGCATCGCGCTGGGCATCGACCGCTGGGTGATGCTCTTCGGGAAGCTCGACAGCATCCGCGACGTGATCGCCTTCCCGAAGACGCAGAAGGCGAGCGATCTGATGACCGGCGCCCCGTCGCCGGTCGAGACGAAGCAACTGGTGGAACTCGGCGTCCGTGTCGTGGTTCCGCCGAAGCCGGAGGAGCAGCGGAAGGGCGACTAGCTCAATTGGTCAGAGCACCTCGTTTACACCGAGGGGGTTGGGGGTTCGAGTCCCTCGTCGCCCATTCGCCGGTTCACCGGCGGCAGAAGTCTCCTTCGCGCTGCAATTTCTCCGCTCACGACCTGTGGCGCTGCTGACCCCAGAAGGTCGAAATTGCAGACGCTCGTCGAGCTTCCGCCGACCGGCTCACCGTCGAATGCGATCACGGGAGGCTTGAGTTAGAAACAGTTGTTGCGGACTTCCTGGATGATCAGTTCCTTGAGCCGCTGGATCGCCTGCTTCTCCTGGGCCTTCGCGTCCTGCCAAAACTGACGCAGTTCGTCGCGCCACTCGGCGTTGGCCATGTATTGGTCATATCGCCACAGCGAGTCGAGCCGGCGGCTCAGTTCGTGCACGAGGTCATGGTCGTGGTCGGCGCATCCGCTCGTCTCACCCAGGTGGCTCAGCTCTCTTTCGGCGGCAAGAAACATGGTCTGCTCTCCTCTCGGGGGCTCTCGGTCGCCGCCGGAACGTCCCGGCGGCGCTGCAATGAGATCGGGCGAGGGCCTGTCGGATGCAAACGGCCGACAACGGGACGCGGTTTTCGGCCATACCAGCGGAGGACACTTTCGCCGACTCCGGGGGTGGAGATACGATGAGGACTCTTCGCCAGCGGAGGGCAAGCCCGCGGCCAGCCATCGCCATGAGCATGCACGAGCCCAAACGCGCCCCGTCGCCTCCGGCCACGTTTCTTGAATCGTTCGACAACTGGGCGCAACTGCTCAGGCAGGCCGACAAGGGTCCGCCGCCAGCCGCGTCGCCCCCGGAAGCGATCCCGTCTCCCGCGGCAAGCACCGCCCCCGAAGCGCTGCCCTACCGGCCGATCATCCGCAGGCCGATGGCGCTGTTGCTCGTGGTGGACGACGCCGGCGAAGGGGGCGAGGTGATCCGCCTGCGCGGCGAACGGTTCGTGATCGGCAGGACGGAGGGCGATCTCGTGATCCCCCACGACATCTCGATGGCCTCGCGGCACGCGCAGATCGAACGGCTGCCCGACGGCGGCTGGCAGCTCTCCGATCTCGACAGCGGCCCCGACCGCGGCACGTTCGCCCGGGCGCTCAACGCCAAGCTCAAGAATGGGAAGGAGCTTCAACTCGGCACGACGCGATTCCGGTTCGAATCGCTCGATCTCACGGAAGCGTGGCTCGTGGAGCTTTCGGCCACGGGGACCGGCCGCCGCCACGAATGCCTCGCCCCCTCGACCCTCATCGGCCGCACCGGCGGCGGCTGCCCGATCTCGATCGACGATCCGTTCGTGAGCCCGGTGCACGCTGAACTGCGACGCAAGCCACGGGGCTGGAGAATCGAGAACCGGGGCCTGAACGGGCTCTGGGTGCGGATCGATGCCCCGGTGCGGCTCTCGGTGCCGTCGCAATTTCTCTGCGGCGAGCAGCGGTTCGTCTTCGTGCCGCTCGGCTGAGCCGTCGGCGGGGGCCTACTCGAGGAGCCACTGGGGCAGCCGCCGGACACGCCCCTCGCGGTCCACGCAGACGACGACGGTCCTGCCCGTGGCGATGATCTCCGTGCCGCGAATCACCTCGTAGGCATGCTCGATGCTCGCGCCACCGACCTTTTCGACGTAGGTGCGAACGAGGAGCACGTCGTCATATTCCGCCGCCGCCCGATAGCGGCAGGACGCCTCGCCCACCACCAGAAACAGCCCCGCCTCCTCGAACTCCCTGTAGGTGGCCCCGCGGGCCCGGAGCATCTCGGTGCGGCCGATCTCGAAGTAGGTGAGGTAGTTGGCGTGGTGCACCCGGCGCTGGGCGTCGGTTTCCTGATAGCGAACCCGGATCTCGGTCTCGTGTGAGGCAAGCGCCATGTCGGTCTCCATGTCCACCGGCCGCTGCAGCCGAGGCGAGGCTTCGTTCGACAAGCTTCGTTGACCTCGCTTCGTTGACCTAGGGGAGGCCAAGACTCTATTCTTTCCGAACCGGGACAGGCAAAGCCTCCTCGGTCACCCGGAGGTTTTCGAGTGAGCATTGGAGACGAGGGCGCAGGCGGATCGGTCGGCTTCGCCACGGCCCGTGGCCGCAGTTGGCCAACTCTGCGGCAATTCACCGTGTTTCTGGAGAACCGCGTCGGGCAGTTGCTCGAGGTGGTTCGCCGCTTCGACGGCTCCAAGGTGCGGATCGTCGCCCTTTCGATCACCGACTCCGGCGAGTGCGCCTTCGCGCGATTCCTGCTCAGCCATCCGGAGCAGGGCCGCGAGATCCTCGAGCGGGCGGGCCTTGCGCTCATCGAAAGCGACCTCATCGGCGTCGAATTGCCCGATGGGCATCAGCCGCTCTTGCGCATCTGCACGGCGCTGTTGCAGGCGGAAGTGAACATCATCCAGGCCTATCCGATCCTTGCCCGGCCCCGCGGCCGCCCCGCGGTCGCGCTGATGGTGGACAACTCCGAGATGGGCCTCGAAACGCTGAGCGCCAAGGGTTTCACGATGATCACCGAAGGGGATCTGGACGAGGAGGGGTGAGCCCCGGCCTCACTCGAACATCCCGTCGGGAAGTCCTTCGACCTGACGGACGATGACCTTCTGAACCGATTCCCAGGCGACGGCCGTGAGCGTGACGGTGCCGTCGGCGGCCTGGTTGGCAAAGAGACCGTGCGTGCCCCGCGACCACCGCGGCTCGTACCACTGCGGCAGGATCACGCCGCCACCGGTGACGTGGATCTCGAACTTGCCGCCGTGCTCCCGCTCGGCCCAGAGCCGGGCGACGAGTTGCGCCGTCGGATTGTCGGCGATCCCGGCAGAGTCATACTCGTTCGCGTAGCCGTCGGTGGGCTCGTTGGCCACCACGTTGCCGATGCCGCTCGAGCCGGTTTCCGGCGGCATCTCTTCTTCGGCCGACACGTCGAAGGCAGGTCCGGCGCCAATTCCAGCATCAGACCCGCGCGGCTGTTCGGCGGACGCCGCATCAAAGAGCCCGGCAAACTCATCCTGCCGTGGCGGCGACTCCTCGGCGGCCACGGCTTCTTCGGCAATCGCCGGCGTTGCATTGACCTCCGCCGCTGCATCGACCTCCTCCGCCGCGGAGATCGCAAATTCTTCGGGAGCAGGAGCGGCAGCGGGCTGCTCGGTGCCGCCAGGCTCACCGCCGGGGCCCGGAATGACGACGGCGATGCCGCACTTCGAGCAGGCTCCCCGTTTCCCGGCGAGCTTCGCGGGGACGACGATCCGATGCCCGTTGGCGCATGAAAACGTGATCTGATCGCTCGCCGCCTTCGGCGGCGTGCGTGGCACGATCCTGGTTTTTTCCTCCGACATCGCTGGCCCCTTTGGCGGCTCAAACGCCAATCAGAGTCTAGCGTGGAAACGGGCGCCTTGACGGCCGACGGCCAGGCTCTGACACTGCCCCATCCGCCGCGGCGCCCGGGTGCGCCGGGGCGCCTGGGTGCGTTGGGGCGATTGCCCCTGTTTTTCCGATTCTGCCGGTGGTGCCATGCCAATCCAGGTGGTCTGCTCGGGCTGCAAGTCGCGGTTCTCCGTGAGCGATCAGTTCGCCGGCCGCACCGGCCCCTGCCCGAAGTGCAAGAAGTCGATCACGATCCCGGCCGCCCCGGCGAAGGCGGTCGTGATCCACGAGCCGGAGGCCCCGGTCACCACGTCGCAGGGTGGCGGCCGCATGCCTACTGCGCCGATCGTCAGCACCGAAAAGCCGCCGCCGCGATGGAAACTGGCTGCGATCGCGGGAGGCGCGGTCGCGGCCATCCTGGCGGCCGTCATCGCCCGCGTCGCGTGGGGCCCCGGGCTCGCCCCCATCTGGTTCCTCGCCCTGGGCGCGATCGTCCTCGCCCTGCCGTGCGTGCTCGTGGGCTACGGCATCGCGCGGGAGCGGGAGCTCGAGCCCTACCGTGGCCGATCGCTCTTGGTGCGGGGGGTCATCTGCGCCGCGGTCTATGCGCTGCTGTGGGGCGTGCGCGGCTTCATCCCGGCCGAGATGACGACGGAGATGTGGCAGTGGCTCTACATCGCGCCGCTCTTCTTCGGCGCGGGCGCGTTGGCATCACTGGCCACGCTCGACCTCGAATGGGCGGCGGCCGTGGCCCACTATTCGCTCTACGTGCTCTTCACCGCCCTGTTGCGTTGGGCTGCCGGCTTCACCCCGATCTGAACCGTCTCCGCGGTCCTCCCGAGGCTCGAGCCCCATGCCCTTCGACCAGCTGCCCGAACTCGCGGCCCTCGACGGCGGTGCCGATGGCATTCGCATCCCGCCAGACGTGACCGTGCCCGTCACGCCGCGGGTGCGGTCGCTCATCGACACTCCCTCGCTGCGGCGGCTCACCCGGATCAGCCAGCTCGGGCTCGTCGCCGCCGTCTATCCGGGCGCGACCCACTCACGGTTCGAGCATTCGCTCGGCGTCTACCGGCTCGCGCTGGAGTTTCTCTCCCGGCTCCGCCACGAGCCGCGGTTCGCGACCACGATCGACGAGCACGACGCCGCGGCATTCGTCGTCGCTGCGCTCGTGCACGACATCGGCCACTGGGCCTTTTGCCATCCGCTCGAAGACATGGGCCTCCCGGAGCTGCCGCGGCACGAATCGCTCGTGCATCCGCTGCTCACCACTGGGGAGCTTGCCACGAGCATCGAGAAGGAATGGGGGATCGCCCCGGCCCGCGTCGCGAGCCTCGTCGCCGGCACCGCTCACGATCCCGCCGGCCGCCTGCTCTGCTCGCTCCTCTCAGGGCCGATCGACGTCGACAAGATGGACTATCTCTCCCGCGACAGCCTCCACGCGGGCGTGCCCTACGGCCGGCATTTCGATCAGGAGCGGCTGCTGTCGAGCCTCTGCCTCGACGAATCGGGCGGGGCGCTGGCGATCACGGAAAAGGGGCGCACGGCGGCCGAGCTCATGGTCTTCGCCCGCTACGTCATGTTCAGCGAGGTCTACTGGCACCATGCAGTGCGGGCGGCGACGGCGATGCTGCAGCGGTCGATCTGGCTCGTTCGCGATTGCGTCGAGCCGGCGCACCTGACGCGGTATGACGACCGCGAGTTCGGTGACTGGCTCGTTCGCGCCGCTCGGGGTTCCGGCGCCGCTGCCCTCGTGGACGGCCTCTTCGGCCCCACGCGGCGGCTCGTGAAGCGGGCCGGTTCGTTCGACGCCCTGCATCATCCGGAGATCCACCGGGCGCTCGCGGGCCGCTCCTACGCCGACTCCGTCGCCATCTCGGGGAGGCTCGCTGAACGGCTCTCGCGGCGGCTCGGCAAGGCGATCGCCGCCGACACGCTGCTCATCGACGCGCCCCCGGCCGAGCGCGAGGTGGAGTTTCGCCTCGCCGTACGGGAACGCACCGGGGCTCCGTCGGCAGCCTCGCCGCATCGCTGGCGCTCGCTGGCCGAACTTTCGCCCGTCGTGCGCAGCCTGGCCCATGAGCAGTTTGACAACCTGGTCAAACGCGTGCGGCTCTTTGCCCCAGCCGAATCAGCTGCCGCCATCGCGGCGTGCGATGGGCTCGACGAGCTGATTCTCGAGGCGGCAGGCTAAGGGCTTCCCTACTTGGCGTCGCCGCCTGGCAGCTTGCCCTGCTCGATCAACGCGCCAAACGTCGGGGCGTCGGGCTTGGCCGGGTCGCTGGGCATGGCGGCAACCGTCTCGAGCGCCTTGCGGATCTTCTCGACGTTCTTCGCGTCTTCCTTCTTGTCGAGCAGTTCGGCGAGCGCGTTGCCATACGCGTTGCGCTCCTTCTTGTTCGAACCGGTATGGCAGACGTTGCACTTCGCGGTTTCGACTGCAGCGGCCAACGGGGAATCGGGCTTCACATAGACGGCCTTGAACTCCTCGGCAAATTGCTTGATCGCGAAGGCTGGCCGAGAGGATGCACCGGCGACGAAAGCCACGCCCACGCCAATCATCACCGCAAAACTGCTGCGTCCAAACATCGATGCACTCCCGGGTGTCAGGCTGCCCCCGATCCATCATGGAGCGGAGGGTTCGGAAAATGTTTCCGAGGAACCCCCTTACTAGACCCGCCATGCCGCCGGCGTGTCAAGAAATGGGCTGTTTTCGTCCCGCCTCAAAAGTCGCCGCCGGCCGCGCCCCCTGAGGATTCCCAGCCCTCGACCGGCATCGAGATCCGCGAGGAATGGGCGAGGGGCTGCGGCGACGCCGCGTAATCCATCTCCACCCGCTCGGCGGAGCCGTCGATCCGACGAAAGAGGTTGCTCCCCTCGTAGCGGCTGTTGGCGTCGAGCCATTCGATCGCCGTGCGGTACCGGGCCGGCTCCTCGATGCCCGACTGTTCGATCAGCACACGGCCCTCCGGCACCACGAACCGGCAGGACTCGGCGAAGACCTGCAGCCGTGGCAGCACCGGCTCTGCCGATGAGTCGACGATGCGTGCAAACCCCTCGCGGCAGGCGAAGACCGCATCGCCGAGCGAGAGCACGATCGAAAGCCCTTCGGCCGCGTCTTCCGGGGCGCCGTTGGCGAGCAGAAAATGCCGCGTCGTGATGCAGCGGCCGCCCGTCCAGATGATCTCCGCCTGGCCGACGCCGCCCCCCGCGAAGAACACGCCGTCGCCGGTCATCATGGACCGCGTCATCCGCACGCTTGCCCGGCGTGTGCTCGCCCCGCCCGCGAACCGCACGAATGCACATGGCGCCGGCAGCGGGCCAGCTTCGTCGTCATCGAAGTCGATGGCAGGCAGTTCGGCGACGACGTCTTCGCAGTCGAGCGACGCTCCCGCGCCGAGCATGAACACCGCCGCATCGTCGCCGGACGGATGGGCCAGCCGCAGCCGCACGTTGACGAGCGATACCGCCCCGTCGCTGATCGTGCAGCCATTCCAGCGGTCGGCGTTACCGACGCCAGACGCGATGTCCTGCCCCTCGTCGGGAGGCACGAAGCGGATGCCCGGAGCATGGCCGTCGGCGGCCCGCAGTGTGATCCGTCGCCCTTCGACCGTCATGGGCGGCTGATCGAGGAAGCCGTCGTAGGCAAGTTCGATCGTGTCGCCGTCGGCGGCCCGCCGGATCGCATCGGCAAGGGCCATGGAATCGCGATCGCCGGTGGGCGTCGGCACCACCCGCCACGGGCGGGCGGTCTCGGCTGGATCGACGGACTCCTGGTTCGCACCCTCGCCGCTGGCCGCCTGGCCGAGCGTTGCCGTGTGTGGCAGGCCGCGAGGCCGAGCCGACATCCACCAGAGACCGCCCACGACCGCGGCCAGTCCCATGAGCGGCACCAACCACGGAAGCACCGACCGCGGCTCGTGCTCCGCCGGCAGCGGAAAGGCCTCCGCCGCCGCCAGCACCGCAGGCCGCGATGCCGTGATATCGATCCCCTCCTCGTCGGCGACGGCCACAAGCTCGGCGATCAATTCCGCCGGCCGCTGCTGGCGGTCGGCGGGGTCCTTGGCCATCAGCCGCGTGAGCACCGCGGCAAAACGTTTCGGGACGTCCGGCCTGAACGACTCGATCGGCGGCGGCGGATCCTGCTGATGCTGCAGAAGTTTTTGCACCATCGTGCCCTCGGCAAACGGCGGCCGGCCGGCGAGCATGTAGAAGATGGTGCACCCGAGCGAGTAGAGATCGCTGCGGACGTCGGCCGAGCGCGGATCGCGGGCCTGCTCCGGCGAGATGTAGTCGAACGTGCCGAGCGTCATGCCGCTGGCGGTGAGGTCCTGGTCGCCGGCCACCTGATGCAGGCGGGCCAGCCCCATGTCGACCAGCCGCGCGCGGCCGGTGGGAGTGATGATGATGTTCGAGGGCTTGATGTCACGATGCACCACGTCGCGGTCGGCGGCGTGCTCGAGCGCGTCGGCCACCTGGATCGCCACGTCGATCGTGCGGGCGAGGTCGAACGGCCCCTGTTCGGAGACCACCTCGCGGAGGTTTCGCCCCTCGATGAACTCGAAGACGATGAAGTGCCAGCCATCCTCGGAGCCGACGGCATGCACGCGGCCGATGTTTTCGTGGTCGAGCCGCGCCGCCGACTGGGCCTCGTTGCGGAAGCGCCGCAGCATCTCCTCGTCGGCCGACTGCTGCCGCGAGAGCACCTTGACGGCCACGACGCGGTTGAGCGTCGTGTCGAGCGCCCGAAACACGGCGCCCATGCCGCCGCCGCCCACGAACTGCTCGAGCTCGTAGGGCCCGAGCCGCGTGCCCTCGAGCAGCCGGCCGATTTCGGCCATCGACGTGGGGCCGCCCGGCGCGCGGTTGGAGATGACGGTGGCGTCGGAGCCGACCGCCGACGAGCCGCGGGAGGCCGCATCGGCACGAGAGGAGGCGCCAGGGCTTGAGTCCATGGGAGCGACCCTAACACCCCGCTTCGCAGCCGGTCAATCCGCGAACCGCCCCTCGTCGTGCACCTCGCATCGTTCCGCGCCTGCGGTCACCGGGAAACGAGCGTCGCAATCCGCAGCGGCGCGACGATCGGCACGCCCTTGACGCTCGCGACGAACGAGGAGTCGACTTGCCCCGTTGCCGCGTTCACCTTCAGGATCGGGCCGCGCCCGCCGAACCCCTGGGCCATGAATACGGTATCGGCGAACGCGCTGGCAAGTGCGGCGGATGCCGCATAGACGGGTGCATTCGGCTTCGCGCGTTCGGCGAATGAATTGAACGTCTTCGTGGGCGGGTTCTTGTCGTCTTTGTAGCTGCCGATGGCGGAGTTCTCGTTGCGGCCGCCGGCCACCATCAACTGCGGAACGGCGGCCGCGGAGAAGAACTGCGTATTCACGGTCACGCCGCCGGTGCCGGCCGGGACGTCCGGCGCGAACTGGCTGACCATCCTCGGCCTCGCTCCCGCGACGTCGAACACCCTCACTGTCGGTGGCAGCCCGAAACCGCTGCCCACGACGATCCGCCCCACGCCCTGCACGGCCACCGCGGCGCCGCCGGTGTAGGTCCCGCCGAACGCCGTGAACGACTGCTTCGGCTGCGCCACGAACGCGGTGGTCGTGCTGCGGGCCACCGCCACGCTGCCCCGGCCGCGCGAAGCGCCCGCCACCAGGTCGTCCACGCCATCGCCGTCGACGTCTCCGACGGTCACCTCGACGCCCCGCACCCATCGCCGTCCGAACGGCAGGAACCGGAAGGACGGCTTCTCCACGCCGTCGAGGCTGAACACGCGGACCTCGCCGACCCGACCCGGGCCGGGCGCGGTGACGATCTCGACCGTGGTCGGATCGGCATCGACGTTTCCCACCGCCACCCGCACGCCGCCGCGGAAGGTCGGATCGTCATAGGGCACGAAACTCGTCGAATCGCCGCTGTATGGATCGATCACGTAGACCCGCGGGGTGCTGTCGCAGCCGAGGTCGTTGGCCGCGACGAGCACCGGCGACTTCGCCTTCGTCGGCGGGATCGAGAGCGTGGCCGACGAGGAGATCGCGATGCCCGTCTGCGTGAGCGTGATCGTGATGCTCGACGGCACTGGACTCGGTGTCACCGGCCCCAGCGTGCCCCCTGAGAGCGTGCCGACGACGTAGAAGGTCCGCTGCTGGCCCGGGATCACCGTGTTTGATTCCGTGATGATCGCGGTCGACTGAAACGTGCCGAACGCCGGGTTCGAAAACGTCAGGCTCGTACCCACGTTGGTCGAGAACGACCAACTGCCGGCCGCAGAGAGCGCCGGGAGGCCCACGAAGTAACCGGTCTGCGAAGCCGTGGAGCGCACATTGCCGAGCGTAAACGTGACGGCCGTGTTGATGTTGCCCGTATCGACCGTCGTGGTTCCCAGGTTGGCGAACGCTTGGGTGCCCGTCGTGGTCGCCAACGCCAAGCGAGACTCGAGTGGCTCGGCCCCCAACTGGGCGAGGTTGGAACGGCCGTCGTCGAGCCGAGAACGGCGACGTGAATGACCAAACAGCCGTGGCCAGAGCCGTGACACGGGAAACGATCTTGCTTGGGAAGGCAGGAAGAACAGCCGAGGGAATTGCCCATCTTACCCAACCGGAGCGGGCATTTCGAGCCGACCGTTTGGGGGAAATGTGCGGGCCCGAATTTTGCCACAGGACAACTGTTTTGGTGACGGTTGTGCCGATTGTTCCTCTTGGAAGGGTCGCGGTTCAGGAGGGGGAACATGCGGATGGAATGGGGCGGGCAAAATCTGCGGCGCGGCACCCGGTGGCTACTGGTCTGGGCGGCGGCCCTGCTGGGCTGTCTGCCAGCGACGCTCGTCGCCCAGGAGATCGTGCCGCCTACCGGTTTCGAGGACACCGATGCAACGTGGCCCTGGGACACCCTCGATGACGACGACAGGTGCATGCACGACATGCGGCGCTGCTGTGGCGACTGCTGCTGCCCGTCGTGGGACACATACGCGATCTTCGACGTGCTCTACCTGCAGCGGAACAACTCCATCGGCGACAGTCCGCTCGTGCTCAACGAACTCGGGGAACCGGTGATGACCTCGCAGGATCTCCAGCCGGGCATGGCGACCGGAACGCGGGTCTTCTTCGGCCGCCTCATCAACGATGCCTGGGGCTGGGAGATCGGCTACACCGGGATCTACGGGATGTTCGGCGAAGCACTCGTCACCGCACCCGATGGCCTTCAAACTCCCCCCGACTTGAACAGCGCCGTCAGCAATTTCGGCGACGCGCAGGCGGTCCGCGCCACCTATTGGTCGTCGCTCAACATGACCGAAGTCAACCTGTTCCGCTACCGCTGTTGCCGCGAGTGCCGGCCCACGCGATTGGCCTGCACGAACTGCCGGCCGAATTGCCACTGCATCAACTGGATCGCCGGCTTCGTCTGGGCGGGGCTCGACGAACAGTCGGCCCTTGCGGCCACCTGCTGCGATCCGCCGGAAACGAGCGCCTACACAGTGCAGACGACGACGAACTACTTCGGCCCACAGGTCGGCATGCGAGGCCGACGCGAGTGGTGTCGCTGGGCGGTGGAAGGCTGGTGGAAGACCGCGCTGTGCGGCACCGCAGCCTCTCAGGGGCAGGCGCCGATTTTCGACACCGTGACCGGCCTGCAGGAGCGGGGGCCGACCCGCTCGTCCGACGCGGGTGTCGGATTCATCGGCAGCCTCAACGCCACACTCATCTACCGGCTCACGCAGATCTGGGGGCTGCGGGCTGGCTACAACGCCTACTGGCTCACCAACGCCGCGTTCGCGCCGAACCAGTGGGATTTCAGCACGGCTTCAAACGCCGGCACGACGATCCGCGACAACGGCACGCTCTTCCTCCACGGCGTCAGCCTCGGCGTGGAGGCCCGCTGGTAGCGATGAGCTGCCGCCCTTCCCGGATCGGCCGCGGCGAAGCCAGACGACCCCCGCCGTGCCCAGCGCGACCGTCGCAAGGGCGACCGCGGAAGGTTCGGGCACCGGCTGGATCGAGGCAAAATCGAGCGTCGCATTGACGCTGATCGACTTGCCGGTACCGGCATTCTGGTTGAAACTGAGAGTCAGATTCGTCAGGAGGGGATTCGGGAACAGCGGCCCACCGAACGTGCCGTTTGAATACCACCCCTCGACCACGAAACTTCTGCTCCCCACGATCGGGTCGTTGGAGAGTTGCCGAATTTTCGTCGATTCAAACGAGCCGAACTCCAACGTGCTGAACGCCAGGCTTTTGTGGTTGTCCACGTTGAAGGTCACGGGGCCGAAAAACTGCATCGGCAACGCTGCGAAATAGCCGTGGCTCTCTGCGGTCGACACGAATGCCCTGAGCGTGAAAACACGCGCATCGTTGACGTCATTCGTCAGCGCCGCAATGGTGTTGCCGACATCGACGAACCCCTGCGAGCCATTCTCGGATGGCGCGAAGATGATTTCGGCCCGCGCGCATACCGTCCCGATCAAAAACGCCAGCACCGCGCCGAACAGCGCCCGGTGGGGTCGCGAAACACCGCAAAGCATCGCCATGGCAACCTCTGGTTTTCAAAACGCTTGGCGACCCGGCGGCCCAAAAGGGCGTTGCAGCGTGCGAAAACCAGTCTGAAACGGGATCGGGAGCGCCCGAAACCCTGGCAAAGCTCACCGGCAGCGGCCGGGACAAGACAGGGAAGCCGGAACCTCGAGGCCGCCGGGACTGAACGCTTGCCGCGAAGCCCGGGGGGGCATTCGCGACGGTTCGCCGCAACGTCTTTCGACCGAGGTCAGTAGCTTCCCTTTCGACAAGAGGATCTCGCACTCGCGAATCCTCTCCACGACCAAATTATCGCCGGGCGGCACTCGTTTGTCAAGGGAAAACCCGACCGCATTTTCCGCTGCAAAAGCCCGTTGGAGGCGCCGACTGACAGCTACACGTTGTCAGGATCGCCTGCCGCCCGCTTCGCCGCGGCCGAGGCGTCGAGGCTCCACGGCCCGGCACCATTGGCCATGATGAAGACCATCGTGCCCATCAGCGCGAGATTCTTCATGAACTGGATCATTTCGGTCTGCTGCTTTTCGGCCGGCGCCTGCCAGAAATCGTGGAAGTAATACGTGGCGGCGCCGAGGAAGACGAGCAGCAGGAAGGCGCCGAACCTGGCCTTGTAGCCGAGCACGAGCGAGAGGGCGCCGAGGATCAGAAAGGCGATCGCCCCGGCAAGCAGGATTTTCGGCTGAGGCACACCCTCTGCCGCCATGGCACCGGCGACGTCGTTGAATTTCGGAATCTTGTTGCCAACGGCGCTCAAGAGAAAGATCGTCGCGATCATGATCCGCCCGAGCAGGGCGAGCAGACCTTGAATCACACCCATGACAACCGCTCCTCGTGAAAGTCCGTGGCACCACCGGCCACTACTTTCCCCACCGAGTCGGTCGGGCGCCTAGGTCAATCTCGATGGCCGCGGGGCGGCAGGCAGAGGGCCATGCGAGGCCGCCGACACCAGCTGACCGCGCAGCCGCATGGCCGCACGTTCGTCCTTGACGGCCAATCGCCGGACGATTTTCAGCAGGTTCTTGTTTGCCGCGACCATTGGGTTTATCCGCCTTTCTGCAGCGAACCGACACAGGTTCTACGCACGAGATCGCCGAATGTTCGGCCAAAACCAGCGAAATCAGCGTCGCACACCGCCCCGGGGGCCGGGGCTGGCGAACGACCCGGCGATCAGCCACACGCCCACCGCGAACAAAAACACCACCATCCAGGCCGCTGCCGATTCAAACATGTGGATCACTCTGGTCCCGTTCCGATCTCGGTTGTTGCCCCAAGACTAGGTCGCAAAACGGGCACGTGTCGGACGGGGGCGAAAAGAGCGGTAGTCTTCTGATCCAGCGGCGGCGCCGCCCCCGCCCCCGTGGTAGAAAATGGTGATTCGCGCCCGTAGCTCAGGTGGATAGAGCATGGGATTTCTAATCCCAGGGTCGCTGGTTCGAGTCCAGCCGGGCGTAGTGATGCCAGCCGGGCACTTTCAGTTGTGCCGGAGTGATGGAGGCCTTCGCCCGTGACCGCGCTGCCTGACGCTGCACGCCGCCTGCTTTTCGGCCTTACTGCATCGCTCTGCATCGCCTGGCTGACATCAGCGGTGGCGGTTCCGACATCTGACCTGCCCCCATGAATGGAACCAGTTTCTATCACCAGGGTAGACCTGCCAAGGGATCGCCCCTGTCCGCTTGGTGAGGCGTAGCCGAACCGAGCGGACAGGGGCGGCGCGACTCCGGGGCCGGGGGTCGGTACCCCAGCGAGCTGTGCGGGCGGACGGTGTTGTAGGCCTTCCGCCAGCGACTGATGAGCACCTTCGCTTCAAGGAGGGTGTCGAAGACTTCGCGGTCCAGCAGCTCGTCTCGCAGTTTGCCGTTGAAGCTCTCCACGTAGCCGTTCTCCCAGGGCGATCCCGGCTCGATGTAGAGCGTCTTCACCTCGACCCGCTCGAGCCATTCACGAACCCGCTTGGCGGTGAACTCGCTGCCGTTGTCGCTGCGGATGTGTTCCGGCACACCTCGGCGCACGAACAGATCGCTCAGCCGCTCCAGCACGTCCTCGCTCGTTAGCTTGCGAGCTACGTCGATCGCGAGACACTCCCGCGTGAACTCGTCCACGATCGTCAGCATTCGGAACGCACTGCCGTCCGCCGTCCGGTCCATCACAAAGTCGTAGCTCCACACATGGTTCCGGTGCGTCGGCCGAAGCCGAATGCACGACCCATCTCCAAGCCAGAGTCTTCGCCGCTTTGGCTGTTTCGCAGGCACCTTGAGGCCCTCCTGTCGCCAGATCCGTTCCACTCGCTTGTGGTTCACCCACCAGCCTTCGGCCCGCAGCAGGGCCGTAATACGGCGGTAGCCGTAACGCCCGTATTCGCTGGCCATCCAGACGATCCGCTTCACGAGCCGTGGCTCCTCGTCGGCAACACTCGCCGTCCGGCGGTGCGTGTTCCTCGCCTGCCCCAGCACCCGGCATGCCCGGCGTTCGGTCACCTCATCGCGGCCGAGCGTGTCACGCACATGCTCGACCGCCTGACGCCGCTTCGCCGGGCTCAGAAGTTTCCCGATGCAGCCTCACGAAGGATCGCCTTATCGAGTTCGGCGTCCGCCAGGAGCCGCTTCAGCCGAGCGTTCTCCTTCTCGAGATCCTTCAGTCGCTTCGCCTGATCCGTCCGCAGCCCGCCGTACTCCCGCTTCCAGCGGTAGTACGTCTGCTCGGTCACGCCAAGCTTCCGGACCACCTCGGGCACCGTCTTCCCTTGTGCCAACCCAACCTCAGCCTCGCGGAGCTTCCCGATGATCTGCTCCGCCGTGAACTTCTTCCCTCGTGCCATCTCTCGACCTCCCTTGGTTTGCAACCACCAGAGATTCTCTCTCTGGAAGTGGCGACGTTTAAGGGGGGCAGGTCACTGCGCCAACACGCCGTTTCGCCGCCACAAGACGTGGGTGCACGAGGGGGGCATCGCCACGCCCTGGATCGTGCACTGGCCCAAGGGATTCTCGGCGAAGAACGCGCTGCGCACACAACCGGTGCATGTGATCGACGTCGCGCCGACGGTGCTCGCGTTGGCGGGGGTCACGCCGCCGACGGAGCACGGCGACAAGCCCGTTCCGCCCATGCAGGGCCGGAGTTTTGCCGCATGCCTCGCCGATCCTGCCGCTCCGCCGCCGCATGAGACGCTGTGGTGGTGTCACGAGGACAACCGCGCCGTGCGCGTCGGCGACTGGAAACTCGTGGCCTCGAAGGGCGGTCCTTGGGAGCTCTATGATCTGGCCCGCGACCGCACCGAAACCATGAACCTCGCGGCCGCCCAGCCCGAGCGGGTGGCGGCGCTCGAAAAGGCATGGATCACCGGCAACGAGGATTGCCGCCGGCTGGCCGAATCCGACGGACTCGATCGCTAGGCCCCCGGGTCGGGCGCTCGACGCTGCCACCGGCGATCGGCAGTTCAGCAGGCTTCCGGAGCGCTCGATGAGAGCCGCGCGAACAAAATCCTCATGCTGATCGTAGAGACTGCGACGGTGCCCAAGGCATACACAGGGAGGACGCACATGAACCGGGAGGAACTGCTGGCCCTCTGCGATCTTTACGTCCGCCGGCGCGGGCTCGGCGTGGCGGAAGTGGTCGAGGTTTCCATGCCGCCGACGCTCGAGATCGTCGACAGCTACCTGCACGCGGAGATCTCCGAGAGCGAGAAAAACTCGCTCCTGGCCTACGTTCGCGGAGGCGCAGACGACTCCGAAGACGACGACGTGGGCGGATTCGAGGAGGCGACCCTCGCCGAACTCGACGATCTCGCTGGCTAGCTGTGGATCGCGTGGCCGCTGACGGCCATGGCGGCTTCCTTGAGCGCCTCCGGGAGCGTCGGGTGGGCGTGGCAGACGCGGGCGATGTCTTCGGCCGTGGCGCCGAAGTTCATCGCGGCGGCGGCCTCGCCGATCAGATCGCCCGCAGCCGGGCCGATGATGTGGATGCCGAGCACGCGGTCGGTCTCCGCGTCGGCCAGCACCTTCACCTTGCCGGTCGTGTCGTTGATCGTGCGAGCGCGGCCGTTGGCGCGGAACGGGAAGACGCCCTTCTTGTACTTTGTGCCGGCGGCGACGAGTTGCTCCTCCGTCTTGCCGATGGCGGCGATCTCCGGATGCGTGAAGACGACGGCCGGCACGAGGTCGTAGTCGACGTGCGCCCAGCCCGTTTTCATCGCCTCGACGCAGGCCACGCCATCCTCTTCGGCCTTGTGCGCGAGCATCGGGCCGGGGATGCAGTCTCCGATCGCATAGACGCCGGCCGCCGACGTGCGGAACTGGCCGTCGACGGGAATCCAGCCGCGTTTGTCGGTCTGGATCCCGACCGTTTCGAGGCCCAGATCGTCGGTCGCCGGCCGCCGGCCCGTCGCCGCGAGCACACGGTCGCAGTGGATCGGCTCCTGCCCGTCGCACTCGACGAGGCACCCGCCGCCTGAGGCCCGCGCGCTCTTTACCTTCGCGCCGAGCCGGATGTCGAGCCCCTGCTTGCGGAAGAGCGTGAGCGCCTCGGAGGCGATGTCGGCATCGATGCCGGTGAGGATCCGGTCGGCGTATTCGAGCACCGTCACCTTCGAGCCGAGCCGCCGCCAGACGCTGCCGAGTTCGAGGCCGATGTAGCCGCCGCCGATCACGACCAGGTGCGCGGGCACGGCATCGAAGGCCAGCGCCTCGGTGCTCGTGCCGACGAGTTTGCCGTCGGCCTCGATGCCGGGCAGCACGACGCTCGTACTGCCGACGGCGAGGATGACCCGACCGGCCTCGAGCGTCCGTCTCGATCCGTCGGCAGCGGTGATCTCCACGCGACCTGGCCCCGCGAGCCGGCCGGTGCCCCGGTAGCGGGCCACCTTGTTCTTCACGAGCAGGGCCTCGATGCCCTTGGAGAGCGTGGAGACGACGTCGTCCTTCCGCTTCATCATGGCGGCCAGATCGAACGACACGCCCCCGACTTTTATTCCGTGCTGGGCGAATTCGTGCCCGACTTCCTCGTACTTATGGCTCGATTCGAGGAGCGCCTTCGAGGGGATGCAGCCCACGCGGAGGCAGGTGCCGCCGAGCTTCTCCTCCTTCTCGATCACCGCGGCCGACATGCCGAGCTGCGCCGCCCGGATCGCCGCCACGTAGCCGCCGGGACCGCCACCGATCACCACCAGATCATGATTCATTTTGTATCTATCTCGTTGGAAAGCCTTGAAAAACCAGAGGCCTGAGGGTTATTACGGAAGCCCGAAGCGCGAGCGAGGAGGATCGGGGTTTTGGGGAGGAGCGGGGCGGATGAACCTTGCTTGCGCTGCGGGCTTTCGTGAGACAGAGGTAGGCGAGGGTGTCGGCGAAAGCTCGACGAGCGTTAGGAACTTTCGACCTTCTGAGATCTGAATCGCCGTAGGTCGTCAGCGGAGAAAGTTTCTCCGCGAGGCGACTTTTGCCGACACTCTCGCCGGCGCCCCTTCGACGACGCTTACGTCCTACACCTCCAGCATCAACCGCGCCGGATCCTCGATCGTCTCCTTGATCCGCTTCAGGAATGTCACCGCCTCGCGACCGTCGACGAGCCGGTGGTCGTAGGTGAGCGCGAGGTACATCATCGGGCGGATCACCACCTGGCCGTTGACGGCCATCGGGCGGTCTTGGATCGCGTGCAGGCCGAGGATGCCGCTCTGCGGCGGATTGATGATCGGCGTGCTCATCATCGAGCCATAGACGCCGCCGTTGGAGATCGTGAACGTGCCCCCCTGCAGCTCCTCGAGCTTCAGCTTGTTGTCGGCGGCACGGCGGGCGAATTCACCGATCGCCTGCTCGATCTGGGCAAACGAGAGCAGTTCGGCATTCCGCAGCACCGGCACGACGAGCCCCTTGCCGCCCCCCACCGCGATGCCGATGTCGCAGTAATCGCGGTAGACGATGTGGGGATCGCGAAACTCGGCGTTCACCTGCGGCACGGCCCGCAGCGCCTCGACGGCCGCCCGCACGAAGAACGACATGAAGCCCAGCTTCACGCCATATCGCTCGGCGAACGAATCCTTGAACTTGGCCCGCAGCGCCATCACGGCCGACATGTCGACTTCGTTGAACGTCGTCAGCAGGGCCGCCTGCTGCTGGGCCTCGACGAGCCGCTCGGCGATTTTGCGGCGGATCGGGCTGATGAGCACGTAGCGTTCCTCGCGGGGGCCGCCGACGGCAGGCACGGCGGGCAACTGGCTCGGCTTCACGGCCGGTGCGGCGGGCTTCGCCGCCGGTGCCGGTGCGGGCCGCGATACGGCGCCGACCGCATCGGATTTCGTGATGCGGCCGCCGGGTCCCGTGCCGGCGATGGCCGCCGGCGAAACGCCCGCCTCGCCGAGCACCCGTGCCGCGGCAGGCATCACGCGGGCCGGTTGGGCGGGTGCGGATGCGGCGGGCATCTGCACGGAGCCGATGTCGGTGCGGCCTTCCTTCTTCGTCACGCCCACGACCGGCTGCGACGCCGGCGCCGAGGCGGGAGCGGCCGCGGCGGCGCCGGGCTCCATGTAGCCGATCACCTCGCCAACGACGGCCTTCTCGCCCGATGCCTTCAGGATCTTCGTGATCGTGCCGGGAGTAGGGGCGGGCAATTCGACCGTGGCCTTGTCGCTCTCGATCTCGACGATGGCGTCGTCGGTCGCGACGGCGTCTCCCTCCCGCTTCTTCCATGTGCCGATCATGACCTCGGTGATCGACTCGCCGACTTCGGGAACCTTGAGCTCGAGTGCCATGGCGGGGCGCGTTCTCGCTTTCTTGATGGTGAATCAACTCTGGAATGCGGCTGTGAGCAGTTCGTTCTGCTCCAAATCGTGGCTCTTCTTCGACCCGGTGGCCGGGCTGGCGGCGCTCTGCCGGCAGACGCCGGAGAACGGAAACCGCTCGAGCATTTTTTCGCCGAAGTGAATCTTGAAGAACCGCCAGGCGCCCATGTTCTCCGGCTCCTCCTGCACCCAGACGGCCGGGGTGCCGGGGGCATAGGCGGCGAGCGCCTCTTCGAGAGCCCGCTTCGGCAACGGATACAGCTGCTCCACGCGCACGATGGCGACGTCGCGGCGGCCGAGCTCCTGCCGCCGCTTCTCGAGCTCGTAGGCGATCTTGCCCGAGCAGAGCAGAATCCGACGGATGTCGTGCGCGGGCGTGCCGGAGGCATCGGCGATCACCCGCTGGAACGTGCCCTTCGTGAGCTCTTCCATGTCGGAGACGCAGCCCGGATGCCGGAGCAGGCTCTTGGGCGTCATCACGACCAGCGGCTTGCGCCAGACGCGGAGCACCTGCCGGCGGAGGCAGTGGAAGATCTGGGCCGGCGTGGTGGGCGACACGACCTGGATGTTGTCCTTCGCCGCAAGCGAGAGGAATCGCTCAAGCCGGGCGCTCGAATGCTCCGGCCCCTGCCCCTCGAAGCCGTGCGGCAGAAGCATCACGATGCCCGACAGCCGGTTCCACTTGTCTTCGGCGCTCACGATGAACTGATCGATGACGACCTGCGCGGCATTCACGAAATCACCGAACTGGGCCTCCCACATCACGAGGCCGTCGGGGCAATCAAGGCTGTAGCCATATTCGAAGCCGAGCACGCCCGCCTCGGACAGGGGGCTGTTGTAGATCTCGACCGGCGCCTGGTCGCTCGCAAGATGCTCGAGCGCGCAGTAGGTATCGTCGGTGACCACGTCGTGGATCACGGCATGGCGATGGCTGAACGTGCCGCGCTGGCTGTCTTGGCCCGAAAGCCGGACCCGCAGCCCCTGTGTGGCCAGACTTGCCATCGCGAGCGCCTCGGCAGCCGACCAGTCGAGCGGCTGTTTTCCCTCGGCCATCGCCTGCCGGCCCTCGAGCACCTTCTGAATCTTCGGGTGCGGCTGGAAACCCTCCGGCAGCGAGACGAGCCGGTTGAGCAGGTGCTCGAGCACCTCCCGCTTCACACCGGTTTCCACGTCGGCCGCCTCTCGTTCACGGCCGCCGATGTAAAACGACCAGACGCCCGTCAGGTCGCTCTTGTGGACGTAATCCTCGCTCTTGGCCACCGAGAGCTCGGCGTCGAGCTTGGCCCGATGCTCGTCGGCGATCTGCATCGCCTCCTCGCGGGCGACGTCGCCGAGCTTGAGCAGCTTTTCGAGATAGCTTTCATGCACGCTCGGCCGCCGCTCGATCACCCGGTAGAGCGCCGGCTGCGTGAACGCGGGCTCGTCGGCCTCGTTGTGGCCGCGGCGGCGGAAGCAATACATGTCGATGACGACATCCCGCTGGAATTCGCGGCGGAAGTCCATCGCCAGGTTCACGACCTGCGCCACCGCCTCCGGATCCTCGCCATTCACGTGGAAGATCGGAATCTGGAGCATCTTCGCGACGTCGGTCGCATACATGCAGCTGCGGGCCTCGCGCGGCCCCGTCGTAAACCCGATCTGGTTGTTGACGATCACGTGGAGCGTGCCGCCGATGCGGTAGGCATCGAGTTCGCTGAGATTGAGCGTCTCCTGGATGATCCCCTCGCCGGCAAATGCCGCGTCGCCGTGGATCAGGATCACCATGCCGTTTTGGCGGCCGTAGTCGGCGGAGCGATCCTGCCGCGACCGCATGCGGCCGATCGCGACGGGGTTCACGAATTCGAGGTGGCTCGGATTGAAGCAGAGCGTCAGGTGGACGTTGCGGCCGTTGGCCGCCCGATAGTCGGTGGAGTGGCCGAGGTGATACTTCACGTCGCCGCGGCCGACGTGCATCTCCGGATCGAGATCGGCGAACTCGCGGAAGATCCGCTGCGGGCTCTTGCCCATGATGTTGGCGAGCACGTTGAGCCGGCCGCGATGCGCCATGCCCATCACGACGTCGCCGATCTCCTGCGAAGCCGCCCGCTCGATCGCCATTTCCAAGAGCGGGATCAGGCTCTCCGAGCCCTCCAGCGAGAAGCTTTTCGCACCGAGGAACCGCTTTTGGATGAACTCCTCGAAGACGGCCGCCGTCGTCATCTGGCGGTAGATCCGCAACTGCTGGCGGCGGTCGAGCTGGATGCGGTTTTCGCAGCCTTCCATCCGCACCTGCAGCCACTGCCGCACCCGCAGGTCGTCCATGTGCATGAACTGCACGCCGATCGCGCGGCAGTAGGTGTTGCGCAGCCGCTTGATGATCTGCCGCAGCGACATCGACTGCGGACCCTCGATCGTGTCGGTCGAGAAGGACCGGTCCATGTCCTCCTCGGTGAGGTGATAAAATTGCGGATCGAGTTCCGGCAGGCCCGGCCGCGGGCGGCCGAGCGGATCGATCTCCGCCATCAGGTGGCCGCGGACGCGATATGCCCGCACGAGCTGATCGACGCGATCCTGCAGGAAGGCGACCCGCTCCTCGCCCCGGGTGCCCATGGCCACCGGCGGCAGCGGCAGCGGCATCGCCTCGCCGGCGGGCGCGGCCGGCAGCCTGACGTCTCCGTTGGAGATCGCGACGGCATGCCCGGTGGCGATGCCGTCCGGCGTGACGAGCCTCTTCGCCGGCGCGTGGGCGGCGGCGGCATGGCCATTGCCGCTCGGCCTTGGCAGCGGCGACACGGCCACCGCGGCTTCCGACCCGAGCGAATCGAAATAGGCCCGCCAATCGGGATCGACGCTCGCCGGATCGGCCTGATACTGCGCGAAAAGCTCCTCGAGAAAAGCCAGGCTGGCGGTCCCGGTCAGATCGACGTCGCCAACCGGACCGTTGGTTTCAGTGGTGCTCATGATCCTCGTCATTCGTGGCTTGTCGTCACATCGCCAGCAACAGCCGGCCCGGGCTCTCGAGATAACCGATCACCTCGTTCAGGAACCGCGCGGCCATCGCTCCGTCGATGATTCTGTGGTCGTACGAGAGCGAGAGCGGCATCATCAGCCGCGGCTCGATCTTGTCTTCGTGGACGACCGGCATCTTCCGCGACCGGCCGAGCAGCAGGATCGCCACCTCCGGCCAGTTGATGATGGGGGTCGAATACGCGCCGCCGACCGCCCCCAGATTGCTGATCGTGAACGTGCCGCCACGCAGGTCCTCGATCCCATACTGCGAGTTCTTGGCCTTCTCGGCGGTATCGGCGATGGCCTGCGCGATCTGGGGGATCGAGAGCTGGTCGCAGTCGCGGAGCACGGGAACGACGAGCCCGCGCGGCGTGTCCACCGCCAGCCCCACGTTGACGTAGTCCTTGTAGACGATCTCCCCCTTCTCGGGGTCGATCGAGGCGTTCACCGTCGGATGCTGGCGGAGCGACAGGCTTACCGCCTTGATCACGAAGGCCAGGGCCGTGAGCTTGAGGTTGCTCTTGGCGTATTCGGCGGCGCTCGCCTTGCGGAGGTGCTCGAGCTCCGTGACGTCGGCATCGTCGAAGTTGGTGAGGTGGGGAATCGTCTGGACGCTGCGGACCATGTTGGACGCGATCGTCTTCCGCATCCGCGACATCTGCTCGCGGCGGATCGGGCCCCAGTCATCCCGCTCGGTGGCGGTGGACTCGCTGCGGCGCAGCGACGGCCCCTGCGCGCTCGCCTGACGAACCGCGGCGACGACGTCTTCCCGCACGATGCGGCCACCGGGACCGGTGCCGCGAACCCTGGCGAGATCCACGCCGAGCTCGCGGGCCAGCCTGCGAACGGCCGGACCGGCCGGCTCGACAGCCGCGACGGCCGCCACGGGCTCCGGTTCCAGTTCGACCGGCTTCGGCGGTGCGGCGACGGCGGCGGCAGCCGGACGGGTGGCCGGGGCCGTCTCGGCCCTCTTGGCGGGCGCCGCAGCTGTGGATGGCGCTGGGGATGGCGCCGGAGCAGCCGCGGCCGGCGCGGGCGCCGCCGGCTGCTTGGCAGGAGCGGCCGGGGCCGATCCCGCCGCACCGGCGGGCTCGATCGTCACGAGCGCCTGCCCCACCTTCACGGTGTCGCCCTTCTTCACGAGCACGCTGGCGATCCGGCCACCGGGAGGACACGGCACTTCGATCACCGCCTTGTCGGTTTCCACCTCCAGCAGCGCCTGCCCCGGCTTCACGACGTCTCCCGGCGCGACGAACACCGTCACGACGTCGCCTGAGGCGATGTTTTCACCAAGGTCGGGCAGCTTGAATTCGGTGGCCATGGTCGAGAGTGGGTTCCAGTGTCAAAAGGGGAGGGAGGAAATGCGGCCGGCTCAGGCGAGGGCCGCATCAATCTTGTCGGGATTCACACCGAGTCGCTTGATCGCGTCGGCCACGACATCGGCGCCGATCGCGCCGGCCGCCGCCAAACGCGAGAGCGTGCCGATCGCGATGCACTCGGCATCGACCTCGAAGTGACGGCGGAGCGGCCCGCGGGTGTCGCTGCGTCCGAAGCCGTCGGTGCCGAGCACGAAGAGTCCGCCGGGAATCCACGGATCGAGCTGCTCGGGCACGGCCCGCACATGGTCGCTGGCCGCAACGAACAGGCCGTCGCAATCGCCGAGCGTCTGCTCGAGATAGCTGCGGCGCGGGGCCTCGGTGGGATGGAGCATGTTCCAGCGACGGCACTCCTGCGCCTCGCGACGCAGTTCCTTCCAGCTCGTCACGCTCCAGACGGTGCTCGCCACGCCCCAGTGCTCGGCGAGCAGGTCGGCGGCGCGAATGACCTCGCGGAGGATGGCGCCCGAACCGAGCAATTGCACCGGCGGCAGCGTGCTCTTGACCTTCGCCTTGGCCGGCACCTCGCGGAGCCTGTAGGCCCCCTTCAGGATGCCCTGCTCGCAGCCCGGCGGCATCGGGGGCATCTCGTAGTTTTCGTTGTAGACGGTGATGTAGTAGATCCAGTCCTCGCCCTTGGCGTACATCCGCTCGAGGCCGTCGAGCATGATCACCGTGGCCTCGTAGACAAACGCCGGATCGAATGCACGCACCGTCGGATAGGCCATCGCGAAGAGATGGCTGTGGCCGTCCTGATGCTGGAGCCCCTCGCCGGCGAGCGTCGTGCGGCCGGCGGTGCCGCCGAGCAGGAAGCCGCGGGCGCGGCAGTCGCAGGCCGCCCAGATCTGGTCGCCGATCCGCTGAAACCCGAACATCGAGTAGTAGATGAACATCGGGATCATCGGCACGCCGTGGCTGGCGTAGGCCGTGCCGGCGGCGATGAAGCTCGAGATGCTTCCCGCCTCGGTGATGCCCTCCTCCAGGATCTGCCCGTCTTTCGCCTCGCGGTAGTAGAGCAGCTGATCGGAATCGACCGGCTCGTAGAGCTGGCCGGTATGGGCGTAGATGCCGCACTGCTTGAAGAGCGGATCCATGCCGAACGTGCGGGATTCGTCGGGCACGATCGGCACGATGTATTTGCCGATGTGCTTGTCCTTCAGGAGCGTCGCCATCAGCGTGACCACGCCGGTCGTCGTCGAGACCTCGCGGCCGGCGCTCTTCTCGATGAAGCTCGTGTAGTCGGCGAGCGACGGGGTCTTGAGCACAGGCGGGCTCTTCGGCCGCATCGGCACCGAGCCACCGAGCGCCTCGCGGCGCTCGCGCAGATAGCGAATCTCCTCGGAATCCTCCGGCGGACGATAGAACGGCGCCTTCGCCACCTCGTCGTCGGAGATCGGGATGCCGAAGCGGCTGCGGAAGGCCCGCAATTCTTCCTCGTTGAGCTTCTTCTGCTGGTGGGTGACGTTGCGGCCCTCGCCGACCTCGCCGAGGCCGTAGCCCTTGATCGTCTTGGCGATGATCACAGTGGGCTTGCCGTGGCACTTCATGGCCGCGTCGTAGGCGGCATACACCTTTTCGGGATCGTGGCCGCCGCGGCGGAGCTTCTTGAGCTTCTCGTCGGAGAGGTGCGCCACCATCTCGAGCAGCTCGGGATCGGCCCCGAAGAAGTGCTCGCGGATGTAGCCGCCGGGCATGACGACGTATTTCTGATACTGTCCGTCCACCACCTCGTTCATCCGCTTGACGAGCAGGCCCTTGTCGTCCTTGTCGAGGAGCGGATCCCATTCCTCGCCCCAGATCACCTTGACGACGTTCCAGCCGGCGCCGCGGAAGCAGCCCTCGAGCTCCTGGATGATCTTGCCGTTGCCCCGCACCGGCCCGTCGAGCCGCTGCAGGTTGCAATTGATCACGAAGACGAGGTTGTCGAGCTTTTCGCGAGATGCGAGCGAGATCGCGCCGAGCGTCTCGGGCTCGTCGCATTCGCCGTCGCCGATGAAGCACCAGACGTGCTGCTTGCTCGTATCCTTGATGCCACGATCCTGGAGATACTTGTTGAACCGCGCCTGGTAGATGGCCATCAGCGGGCCCAGGCCCATCGACACGGTCGGGAATTCCCAAAACTCGGGCATGAGCCACGGATGCGGATAGCTCGAGAGGCCGCCCCCCTCCGCCAGTTCGCGGCGGAAGTTTTCGAGCTGCTTCTCGGTGAGCCGCCCCTCGAGAAACGCCCGGGAGTAGATGCCGGGAGAGGCGTGGCCCTGGAAGTAGACCTGGTCGCCGGAGTAGTCGTCGCCGCGGCCGCGGATGAAGTGGTTCATCGCGACCTCGACGAGCGTCGCCGACGACGCGAACGTCGAAATGTGGCCGCCGATGCTCTTGTCTTCGCGGTTGGCGCGGACGACCATCGCCATCGCGTTCCAGCGGATGATGCTCTTGATCCGCCGCTCGATCTCGCGATTGCCCGGGAACGGCGGCTGCCGATCGACGGGGATCGTGTTGATGTAGGGCGTGGTGGCCGAAAACGGAATCTGCACGCCGAGGCGATAGGCCTCCTGCTCGATTGCATGGAGCAGATAGGCGGCCCGGTCGCCGCCGCGGCTACTGATCACATAGCGGAGAGAGTCCAGCCATTCCCGGGTTTCGGTCGGGTCGGAATCGACTGCCGACACCCCATCGACCCGCTCCGGCTGCCCGGAGGCGGTATCGCTCACCTGGCCGATCGACATGGGGGCATGGGCACCCGGCGGGAGGCCCTGGGCCTGCTCGATCTCGCTCGTGGTCTGGTCGATCTCGGGGCTAGCCATGGGATTCTCCGGAAAGATGGGCGAACTTTTCCCATTATTCCGATGGTTCCGAGCCCCGTAAAGGCCGATTGATTGGCTGCGGACGCTCCTTACATCTCCGCTCTCGGCCGGTAGATTTCCGTCGCCAGGCCGAAGTAGTTTTCCGCGGAGAATGCGACCGTCTCGCCGAGCGTCGGATGCGGATGGATCGTCTCGGAAAGATCGCGGGCCGAGCAGCCCATCTCGATCGCAAGCGCGCCCTCGGCGACCAGCTCGCCCGCCCCCGGCCCCACCATGCCCACGCCGAGCACGGTGTCGGTCTCGGGATCGACGAGGATCTTCGTCATGCCCTCGGTGCGACCGAGCGCCTGCGCGCGACCGCTGGCGGCCCATGGGTAGCGGCTGATCTCGACCGCGCGGCCCTGCGCCGTGGCCTCGCTTTCCGTCAGCCCGGCCCACGCGATTTCGGGATCGGTGAAGACGACGGCGGGGATCGCCCGCGGCGCGAAGAGCGCCGGCTCGCCATGGAGCGACTCGACGGCCACCTTGCCCTGGTGGCTCGCGCGGTGGGCCAGCATCGGCTCGCCGCAGACGTCGCCGATCGCCAGGATCTTCGGGTCGGCGGTCCGCTGCTGACCATCCACCTCGACGAAGCCCTTGGCGTTGACCACCACCTTCGTGTTCTCGAGGCCGAGCCCGTCGGAATTGGGACGGCGGCCGACCGCCACCAGCACCCGCGAAAACTCGCGGCTGCTCGGCCCCTCCGGCCCCTCGAACTGGACCTTGATCGAGTCTCCCTTGTCTTCGAGCTTCACCACCTTCGTGCGCAGGTGGATCTTCTCGAAGAGCTTTTCGAGCCGCTGTTGCAGCGGCTTCACGAGGTCGCGATCGGCGCCCGGCAGGAGCGTGTCGGTGAGCTCCACCACGGAGACCCGCGAGCCGAGCTCTGCGTAGACCGTGCCCATCTCGAGGCCGATGTAGCCGCCGCCCACCACGAGCAGCGACTCCGGCACGTCGGCCATCTCGAGCGCCTTCGTCGAATCCATCACCCGCGGCGTGGGCAGGTCGAAGGCCGGAATCTTCGCCGGCCGCGAACCGCTGGCGAGGATGCAGTGATCGAACGTGATCCGCTGGCTCGCGCCGCCCGGCGCGGTCGGCGCCACCTCGAGCGTCGAGGAGTCGATGAACCGGGCATTGCCGTGGACGATCGTCACGTTGCGCCGCTTGGCGAGCTGGGCGAGGCCTCCGGTGAGCGTGGAGATCACCTTCTCCTTGCGTCCCCGGAGCAGGCTGATGTCGATCGAGGGCTTGTCGAAGTGGATGCCCCAGGCCTCCATCTCCCGCGCCTCGGCGAGCACCCGGCCGACGTGGAGCAGGGCCTTCGACGGGATGCAGCCGCGTAGCAGGCATGTGCCGCCGAGCCGCTCGTCGCGCTCGACGATCGCCACCTGCATCCCGAGGTCGGCCGCCAGAAATGCGGCTGCGTAGCCTCCCGGACCGCCACCGAGCACCACCACCGGAACGTGCATCTTGTTCTTCGCTCCTCTCGCGCCGATCGCGCGGATTCTCGTGCACCCTGCCAGCCACGCGGCCGCCGGGTTCCTCGAAATGACCGGCTTGTTGTAGTTTCGTCGGCTGTTCCCGGCAAGAAACCTCCCGCGGGCACGGACGGCCCGCGGCCCGATGGTGCTCGATGACGCTCGACCCGCGCAGCCTCGCCGCCTTCCGAATCGCGCTCGGCGCGGTCGTCTGCGCCGATGCGCTGCTGCGCACCCGCGACTTCCAGCTGATGTTCGGGATCGACGGGATGTTTCCGCCGGAGGTGCTGCGCCGCCATTTCGGCGACGCCTGGTCCTGGTCGCTCGGACTGCTCCTCGATGCCGACTGGTGGAATGCGGCGGTGCTCGCGCTCGAGGGGATCGCCGGAGCGGCGCTCGCGCTGGGGATCGGCACGCGGCTCGCGACGTGTGCGGCCTGGGGCGCCGTCGTGAGCGTGATGCGGCGGACGCTGCCGGCCTCGAATGCCGGAGACCCGCTGCTCGCCTGCCTGCTCTTCTGGGGAATGTTTCTGCCGCTCGGCGCCGTCTGGTCGGTCGATGCCGCGCGGCGCCGCGACGGTGCTGCGCCGCCCGAGCCCGCGTCGCGGCTGGCATCGAGTGCGCTCGTGCTGCAGATCGCGGCCGTCTATCTCTCTGCGGGCCTCGCGAAGCTCAACGACACCTGGCTGTCGGGCGACGCCGTCTCCTACGCCCTCTCACTGCATGACCACGGTTCGCATCTGGGAAGCCGCCTCGCTGCCCTCACGCCGTTGACACGGATCATGACGTGGGGCGTCGTCGCCACGGAAATCCTCGGCCCCTGCATCCTGCTCGCGGTGCCGACGCCGCGCGTGCGCGCCGCGGTGGCAGCGCTCTTGATCGGCTTCCATGCGGCCGTGGCGGCGCTGATGTCGGTGGGGCTCTTCGCCCCCGTGGGCGTGGCGGCATGGCTGGCCATCCTGCCGGGCGAGTGCTGGGATCGCGCCGCGCGATTCGCACCGCGAGGCATGACAACCGGCGGCCCGCCGGCCACCGGCCACACTCGTGCGCCGGCAAAACGCATGCTTGCGAATGCGCTCTGTGCTGCGGCGCTCTGCATCGCCGCGGCCGCCTTCCTCCATGCAAACACATCGTGGCGCGAGCGGCCGCTCCCCGCCGCCTTGCAGGCGTCCGTGCGCCTGCTTTGCCTGGAGCAGGACTGGGCCATGTTTGGCGACGTGCCGCGGCAACAACAGTGGGTCTACGGCCGCGCCGAGCTCGCCGATGGCCGCGTCGTGGACCTGCTTCGGGGCGGAAGGCCGCTCGAAACGGTGCTGCCGGCCGGCGGCTTCCTGTCGCTGCCGCACCACAGGTGGCAGAAGATCTTCTGGGAACTGCCGAAGCCGACGGAGCGGATCTTTTCGCCGGGCATCGCCAGCGCTCTGGCGCGCGACTGGAACCACCGCCACGCGGAGGGCGAGCAGGTGCGGTCGCTCGAGATTCGATTCGTGCGGATGACGAGCGCCCCCGTTCCCGGCACGCTCCACGAACTGCTGCTGGCGACATGGCCACCGCGAAACGACTCCGGCCGCGGCAGCCTCGACCGCTGGCTCGACCAACGCACCCCCCGGTAGGCCAGGCTTCAGCCTGTCAAAACGCAGCCTGCCGAAAGAGCGCCTGCTCAAAGGAAGCCCGCCAAATGCCTCCCACCCGTTTGCGAATGCGGGCCTGCAGTGGCAGACTTCGTTCGACGTGCCTTCGCGGCACATCGCGAGAGTGGCGAAACTGGCAGACGCGCTGGATTTAGGTTCCAGTGCCGAAAGGCGTGCGGGTTCGACTCCCGCCTCTCGCATCGCGCGGCGTTCGAACTGACTTTTCTTCGCGAGCGAATCGTCGAGCTTCAGCCGATCCCTTCGCCTCCGTCCGTGGTTTGCCGAGTCGTCGCTACACGTTTTCCAGAACGGCTCTAGCGGAGCGGATTGACCCGCGGAGTCGGCTCGCTCGGCGTTACGGGCTCCTCGTGCGCGACCGTCCGCACAGCCGACGGCGGCGTCATTTCGCCCGACGGCGGCACACCCTTGATTGCGTTGGGCTGGATCTGGCGGGCATGCTGGCGAAGCGCCTCTTGTCGGGCGAGTTCCGATCGCATCGCCGACTGCTGAAGGCTGGCCAGGAGTTCGTGACGGCGACGGCGATGCGACGCCTCGTCGAAGAGGTTTTCTTCCGCGGCCGGAGCCGCCGGCTTTTCCAGCGCCGGCTTCTTGTCTGCCGGCTTCTTCACGTCGGGTTCGGCCGCGGGCTCGTCGGCGAACGGTGATTCGAGCGGCTCGGAGCCTTGCTGCTGGGCCGGTTGCTGGGCCGGCGGTGCCGGGGCTTTTGCGGGAGGCAGCGGCTCGGCGGCGGGCCTCTCTTGACGCGATTCTTCTTCGCGCGATTCTTCTTCGCCCGATTCTTCTTCGCCCGATTCTTGCTCCGTCAGCAGTTCGGGAGCTGATCGCGGCGACTCTTCAGCGACGTCCGGTATCTCCGACTTCGGGGGCCGCACAGGCGTCGCCGCGTCGGTGAACGATGCCTGCACCACGCCTTGGCCTGGCCAGACCCGCCATTGGGTGCCGTAGAAGCCGAATCGATCGGGCCGGACTGGGCACTGGGCCGGGCAGCCGGGCTTGCCGCAGTTGCCGTTCGCGCAGCGGCCTTCGCAGCGGTCGGCATGACGATGATGCTGCTTGCCCGCTGCGCAGTGCCCGTTTTGACAACCGCCGCCGGACTGCCGCTCTCGGGCCGGGGGTTTGATCAGCGCCGGCGGGGCCGACTTCGACGGCACGGCGGCCATGATCTCGCTCGCCGCAACCGGCGACGCCACCACGATCAGGATGACGATCGCCAGCCCGTAGGCAGGCGCCAGTCGAGCCGCACGAGGATCGCGGGGATTCGAGAACATGGCTTTCGCTTCAGGGTGGGTCTTCAGGGGGCATCGATCGGGCGGCGTCAAAGTCGACGCAATCGGAACTTTCCAGCCAGACGTTTCTATCGTCCGCGGGACCCCGCGATCTTTGACGGGAAGACGACGAGCAACGTGGTTTTGGCCGCAGGACGGTGATTGGCGGCGGCGAGGAAGGCTGGGCAGGTTCCGCCGGGCAAGACGCGGCTTAGAATGGGAGTCTCGGTGGGCCGGTTATCCGCTCCGTCTCCCCACGACCAGCCTCCCCACGACCAGCCTCTCGAGGAACGGGTTCACCATGAAAGCGATGAAGACGGTCAACATCCGGCTCCTGCTGCTGCTCGTAGCGGTCGTCGTCGGCGGCATCGTGAGCGTCTTCCTGCTGCACCGTTTCCAGGTGAACCGGAATGCCGGCAGCCTTGCGAAGCTCGCCCGACTGAGGCTCTCCGAGGGAAAGAAGGACGAAGCGCTCATGCTCTTCGCTCGCTACGTGAACTTCCGACCGGAAGATGACGAGGCCTACGGAGAGTTTGCGAGGCTCGTGCTGGAGCGGGCGGAGGCGCCGATAGCCAACCGCAGTGACATCTCGCGGGCCTACAGCGTCTTGGAGACCGCTGTCCGCAAGAACCCGGATGACGACGATCTCCGACGGCGGCTCGCGGCCTTCGAGATGAGGATCGGTCGATTCGTCGATGCCCGCCAGCACCTGCAGACGTTGCGCGAGCGACTGCCGACCGAGGCTGCCGCCGCCGCGAAGCCCGCCGACGACGATGCACAAGCGGACGGCGATCGACCGCCGCTCAATCGCACCGAGATCGAGCTCATGCTCGCGCGGGCGCACGCCGGCACGGGAAATTTCGACGAGGCCGCGGCGATCGCGAGCAGCCTGATCGGATTCGACTTGGCGAAGAAATCGTTTGACCCGAAAAAGAAACCGGCCCCCGACAGCACGGAAGCCTTCATCCTGCTGGCCGCCGTCCTCGAGGAGAAATTCAAGGATCCCGCCACGGCCAACGCCCTGCTCGAGCAACTGGTCAAGGCGAATGCCGCCGACCCCAAGGCCTGGCTGGCGCTCTCCAGCTGGCACCGGCAACGCGGCGACCTTGACGCCGCCAAGAAAGACGTCGCGCAGGCCGAGGCGATCGCCCCCAAAGACATCAACGTCGTTCTCGCGGCATTCGAAATGGCGTTGATCGACAAGGATCTCAAGCGGGCTGGCGAGGCGATCGGCCGCGGCATCGAGATCGCCCCGAACGACGAGCGCATCGTGCGGGGGCGAGCCGTCCTCGCGATCCAGGCGCAGGAGCCGGACAAGGCGATCGAGATTCTGGAGCAGGCCCTCGATGCAACCCCCGGCCAGCCCATGCTCCTGCTCATGCTCGGCGACGCCCAGTTGCAGGCAAACCGGCTGCCGGCCCTGGATGTGACCCTCGCCAAGCTGAAGGAGATGATCGGTAAATCGAGCCCGGCCGTCGGCTTGCTCGAGTCACGTTCGCTCGTGGCCCAGGGCAAGTGGCTGCAGGCCAAATCGCGGCTCGAGTCGCTGCGGCCGCTCGTCGCCGGGTCGGACGACCTGACGCGCCAGGTCGATCTGTACCTGGGCCAATGCTACGAGCGGCTCGGGCAGTTCGACGAGCAACTCGAGGCCAATCGCCGTGTGCTCACCGACGACCCGACATCACTCGCGGCCCGCCTCGGCGCCGCGTCGGCCTTGCTCGCCGCCGGCAAGTTGGAGGATGCGACCGAGGAATTCGAGCTGGTGGCCCGGGCCATTCCCAAAGACCGTCTGCCCGCGATCCCGCAGCTCTGGAGCCCGCTTTTGCAATTGCGGGTGGCCGCCCAGATGGAGCGGCCCGTGGCCGATCGCGACTGGTCTTCCGTCGATGAATTGCTCGAGCTCCTGCAACAGTCGCCCGGCATTTCGAGCACGCAAATGGCTCTCTTGCGGGCCGACATTCTCGTGCGCAAGGGGGAGGCGGAGGCGGCGGCCGACCTGCTCGACGATGCCACGAAGGCCGATCCAAACGAGCCGCAGCTCTGGGCGGGGCTGGCCGCGCTCGACCTGCAGCGGGCGGGTGTGACGCAGGCTCGCGCGGTGCTCGCGCGAATCCCGGCCGAGATCGCCGACGCGCCAAACATCCTGCTCATTGCAGCGCAGATCGCGGCCCGCGAGCCGACGGAGACGGCCGCGCAGGAGCTCTCGGCGATCGAAGCCCGCGCCTTGAAGAAGCTGCCTCCGGCCGAAGCGGCCCGCGTGCTCTCCGCGCTCGCCTCGATTCAGTTGGGCATGGGGAAGACCGAGGAAGCCGAGCGGCTCTGGCAGACCGTTGCCGAGAAGGCGCCGGATGACCTCCGCGTGCGGACGGCGCTCTATGAATTGGCGCGCGAGCAGGGCAACACCGCAAAAGCCAAGTCGCGTGCCGACGACCTCGCGCTCGCGGCGGGACCGACGAGCCCGCAGGCCAGGCTCGCCCAGGCGGGCACGCTGGTCCTCGGCGTGCGCGAGTCGCAGAAAAAGAAGACCTCCGCCAGCGATACCGCGATCGAACTCGACGCCAACGAGCGCCGCGATCTCGACCAAGCTCGCAACCTGCTCATCGAGGCCGAAAACGACCGCCCCGGCTGGCATCAGATCCAGCAGCTCTTCGCCGAAATCGACGGACTCCGCGGCGACGTGCCCGCGGCGATCGATCACCTCCAGCGGGCGGTGCGCATGGGGCCCGCCAATCCCGCGGTGGTGCGGCAGTTGGTCGCTCTTCTGTATGCATCGAACCGGCTCGACGAGGCGCAGCAGGCCCTCGCCCGCCTCGGCCCGGACGGCCTCGAAGGGTTCGAGCGGATCACGGCCGAAATGGAAATGCGATCGGGCAAGTTCGACGATGCCGTGGCGCTCGCCGAGCGCTCCGTTTCGAAGGACTCGAAAAACCCGCGCGATCTGCTTTGGCTCGGGCAGCTCCTGAGCCGTTCGGGCAAGGGCGATCGTGCGGCGGACGTGCTGCAACGCGCCGTCGAGGCAGCACCGGAGCAGCCGGAGACCTGGCTCACGCTCTTCTCCCACCAGCTTGCTTCCGGGGAGCGGAAGGCGGCGGAAAACACGCTCGATCGGGCGGCGGACCGGCTCGGCGAGCCGGCCCGGCAGCTGGTGCTGGCGCAGGGCTACGAACTGCTCGGGCGATTCCCCGACGCCGAGCGCGAGTATCGCGAGGCCGTATCGGTGAGCCCGAACGATCTCTCGGCCTCCCGCAGCCTGGCCGCATTCCTCGTGCGCCGCGGACGGCTCAATCCCGCCCGGGATGAACTCCGCAGGATCATCGACACGAAGGCCGACGATCCCTCGTCCCGTGGCGTCCAACGCTGGGCGCGACGCACCCTGGCGCAACTGACCGCCGAATCGGGCGGCTACCGTGCCCTCGAGCAGGCCGTCTCGCTCGTCGAGCAGAATGTCGGCAGCGACGGCAAGCTCGCGCCGGACGACGTCACGCTGCTCGTATCGATGCTGGCCGGAAGGCCTGAACCGGCGAGCTGGCGGCGGGCCGCCAAGCTGCTCGAGACCCTGGCTGTCTCGCAGCCGCTGTCGGCGGGGCAACGGCTGCAGCTGGCGCAGCTCCGTGAGCGGGCCGGCCGCTGGGAGGAGTGCCGCAGCGATCTCGTGTCGCTCGTCGCGGCCCCCAACACGCCGCCGGCGCTCTACGCACTCCTGGTCGAGAAACTGATCGAGCATGGCGAGCTCTCGTCGGCCCGCACCTGGCTCACGAAACTCCGATCGCTCGCCCCCGACGCCCCCATGACGCTCGCCATGGAGGCGAAGCTCGCGATGGCCGAAGACGACCGCCCGACCGCGGTGGCGGCGGCCCGCAAGCTGATGCCCTCCGGCCCGGTTCCGCTCGAGCAGGTGGGCCAACTCCGCGATGTCGCGCGGCTCATGGAGGATCTCGGCTTTCCCAAGGCGGCCGACAAGATCCTCACCGAGTATGCAGGCCGCTCCGTGGACGGCCTCGTGGCCCGCGCCGAATTTCTGGGCCGGCAGAAGCGAGCCGCCGAGGCCATCGACCTGCTCGAGACGGCCTGGAATCGACTGCCGCTCGAGCGGGTGCTTCAGACGGGCCTGACGGTGGTCCGCGGCAAGGGTGACAGACCGAGCCCGGAGATGACCGCGCGGCTCGGGGAGTGGTTCAAGAGGGCGATGCGGGAAGACCCCGACTCAATCGTGATTTCACTCCTGCAGGCCGAACTCCGCGAGATGCAGGGGCGGTCCGACGAGGTGGAGTCGCTCTACCGCAACCTGCTCGCCCGCAAGGATCTCGCACCGACGCAGGCCGCGATCGTGGCCAACAACCTCGCCTTCCATCTGGCCCGGCCCGAGACGGCCGCGGAGGCCATCACCCTCATCGATTCGGCGATCGCCGAACTCGGGCCGCACCCCGACCTGCTCGACACCCGCGGCGTGGTGCGCCTCGCGGCCGGCGATCCCCGCCGCGCCATCGAGGATCTCGAGGAGGCGGCGCTCAGCCCGACGCCGGTGAAACTCCTCCACCTCGCGCTGGCCCAGGCCGAAGACAAGCAGACGCTCGCCGCGCGACGGTCTCTCGAACAGGCGAAGAAGCGGGGCCTCGATCCATTGCTCTTGATCCCCGCCGACCGCGCACGGCTCGAGCGCGTCGAGGCTGCCATCGGCACCAAGGGCGCCTGATCGAGCGTAGACCGCTTGCTCCGCAAGCGGATCTTTTTCCGCTTGCGGAGCAAGCGGTCTCCTTGGGAACCGGAAAGGCGAGGGGATCGGCGGAACTGATGCCCTGACGCATTGGTCGCCGGAACGGCAGAAGTCTCCTTCGCGCTGCAATTTCTCCTTTGACGACCTACGGCGCTGCTGACCTCAGAAGGTCGAAATTGCAGATGCTCGTCGAGCTTCCGCCGATTCCGGCTCCTCAGCATCAAAAACCGCCCTACCCGCCCTGCAGCATCCGCGAGCGGGCGAGCGCATCTTCGGCCTCGGCGATGCGTCCGCCGCGCATGCAGGCCACGCTGAGCGCCGTATAGCTGAAGGGATCCTTGGGCTCCAGTTCGCACACGCGCCGGGCGTGCTTCACGGCCTCCTCGTGCCTCTCGAGGCGGGTGCACCATGCCGCGAGGGCCGAGTGGGCGAGGGCGAAATCGGGATGGTCGGCAACGACACCTTCGAGCGCGGCGACCGCCTCGGCCAGGTTGCCCTGGTTCTTGAGGGCCTCGGCCGCCTCGTACCTCGCTTCGCGGCTCGTGTCCGCTTCAGGAATCGTCATCGCCGTCTCCCGCGTGGGCTGTTCGCATCAGCCGCGGCCCATTGGCCGCGTCACACTGGGGAGTGTAGCGGGTCTCTGCCGCGCTGACGAGGCTTCGACGCCGTGGCGAATCGTGAAAACGCCGCGAAACAGGGGGGCGGGGGAAACTGTGCGTCCGGCGCGAAATTGCCATTGAATCCACCGGTGAGCCGAGCCGATAAACCGCCTGCCGCACAGGCGGCGGGCCGCTGCGCGTTCCCCGCGATGGCAGCATTGTTTCCTCCCTCATTTGGAAGGCATTCCGTGAGCATCCACCCGCTGGCCGCCGTGAGTCCCGAGGCCCGCCTGGGAGTGGGTGTCACGGTGGGGGCTTTCGCCACGGTCGAAGCGGACGTCGAGCTCGGCGACTTTTGCACGGTCGCGTCGGGCGCCGTCGTGAAGACGGGCGTGAAGGCTGGATGCCACAACGAATTCTGCGAGCATGTCGTGATCGGCGGCGCGCCGCAGCACGCGGGAAGGCCGAAGCAGGTCGGCTCGATCGTGATCGGGGACCACAACGTGTTCCGCGAACACGTCACGATCCACCGCGCATTGAAGCCGGGCACCGCGACGACTGTCGGCGACAACAACTACGTCATGGCGAGTTCGCACTTCGGCCACGACGTGGTCGTCGGCAACAACTGCATCTGCGCGAACGGCGCCCTGCTCGGCGGCCATGTGACCGTCGAAGACCGGGCCTTCGTCTCCGGCGCCGTGGCCGTGCATCAGTTTTGCCGCATCGGCCGGCTGGCGATGGTGGGAGGCCATGCCCGCGTCGTCCAGGACATCCCACCCTACATGCTGGTGGACGGGCAGACCGGCTGCATCGTGGGGCTCAACATCGTGGGCCTGCGCCGCAGCGGCCATTCGAGCGACGACATCGCCGAACTGAAAAACGCCTACCGCACCATCTATCGGCGCGGCCTGCCGTGGAAAGACGTGCTCGAGGCACTTCAGGCGGAATTCAAAGGCGGGCCGGCTCGCCACCTCTTCGAGTTTCTCTCGGCCGGCACCCGTGGGTTCGCGCAGGAGCGTCGCTCACCGCCCGCCGCCACGCTCCGCATCCGGGTGCCCGACGAAGACACCGCAGCGGTCAAGGCGAAGGCCGGCTGAGCGCGGAACTCGGACTGCCCCCTACCCGGAGGCCGCTCACGAAGGCTCGGCGTCGCCTTCGGCTTCGGGCTCCACTGAGGCAGCGGGCTCCGAGCCGGTCAGGCCGTAGCGCTGCAATTTTCTCCGCAGCACCGACCGGTCGATGCCGAGCAGCTTTGCGGCCAACGACTTGTTCTGCATCGTGGCGGCGAGCGTGCGCTCGAGGTGGAGTCGCTCGACGTCGGCGAGCGTGAGCCATTCAGACGACGATTCGCCACCGCTTTCGCCGGGAGCCGTGGGATTCGCTTCCGGTGCCGCGGGCGTTGGGGCCGCCCCCCGCACCACGGGCTCGACCCGGAAAACACCGGGCACCGTCGTGGCCGAGACGATTCCCTCCGCGGCCGCCCGCACGAGCTGCGACGCCGGCCCCACGGCCTGGATCGCCGCCGTCGGCGTGGATGCATCCCCGGCAGCTTCGGGCGCCGCCATGATGCCGGTCAGGGCATCCGGCTCGATCTCCTCGCTCGAAGAAAACATCACGGCCCGCTCGAGCACGTTTTCCAGCTCGCGCACGTTGCCCGGCCATGCATACCGCTTGAGCACCTCGATCGCGGTCGGTGAGAGCGTGCAGAGCGGCAGGCCGTGCCTCCCGGCGAGCAGCGCGAGGTAACGGGCTGCCAGCACGGGGATGTCTTCCGGCCGTTCCTTGAGCGGCAGCGTGCGGATCGTCACGACGTTGAGACGGTAGAAGAGATCCTCGCGAAACCGGCCGGCACTCACTTCGCGGCCGAGATCGCGATTCGTGGCGGCCACCACGCGCACGTTGATCGGGGTCTCTTCGTGGCTGCCCACGGGCACGACCGTCCGCTGCTGCAGCACCCGCAACAGCTTGGCTTGGAGTTCCAACTCCATCTCGCCGATTTCGTCGAGAAAGATCGTGCCGCCGTCGGCCGCGCGGAAGCAACCGAGCGTCGACGACGTGGCGCCGGTGAACGATCCCTTCACGTGCCCAAACATGTGGCTGGCGAAGAGCGTGCCCGTCGTGACCGCGCAGTCGACGGGAATGAACGGCTTGGCGGCCCGCTTGCCACAGGCATGGATCGCGCGGGCGATCAATTCCTTGCCGGTGCCGCTCGGGCCCAGGATGAGCACGCTGGACTGGTGCACGGCGACCAGTTCAATCGCCTTGCGAACCTGCTCAGCCCATGGAGAAACGCCGGCGATCTCTTCGATGCCGTGGCTCGTCGCGGGGCGGTTTTGGGCGGTTCCCATGCGCGTCGGCGGCTGAGCGTGCTTCCTGCCCATACCGGAAAAAGGCCCCCGACCGGACTGCGCTCAGCCGGTTCCGAGTCACCGGATCATAACGCCCGCCCGCTATCCCCGCCAGCGATGCCGGCCGCCCTGTGCCGGTTTTTCCGATCCTGACGGTCCCGGGAAAATTTTCGCTCCCACCGGTCGCCCGGCGGGGAAAGATGGGCCAAGATTGGAGGATGACCCCCTCTGACCAGATCCCCGATGCCCTTGCCATGACTCGGCGGCGGCGGCTCCGCAATCGTGTGCTCTTTCCGGCGCTCGCCGTGCTCGCCGGCCTCGCCTGGCTTGGCCTCGACCGACTCCTCGTCGACCGCAGCCCGATCGTCGTGGGCATCCTGCATTCACAGACCGGGCCGATGGCCGTGAGCGAACGGTCGATGATCGACGCCGAGGTGCTCGCGCTGGAGCAGATCAACGAGAAAGGCGGCCTGCTCGGCCGGCAGGTTCGCTGGGTGATCGCCGACGGCGCCTCCGACTGGCCGACGTTCGCGCGGCAGGCTGAAAAACTGATTCGCGACGACAAGGCGGTCGTCGTCTTCGGCTGCTGGACGAGCGCGAGCCGCAAGAGCGTGCTGCCGGTCTTCGAGGCGGCCGACCATCTGCTCGTCTATCCCATGGCCTACGAGGGGCTCGAGCAATCGCCCAACGTCGTCTATGTCGGTGCCGCACCCAACCAGCAGATCACGCCCGCCGTGCAGTGGTGCCACGACACGCTCGGGGCCCGTCGCTTCTTCCTCGTCGGCTCCGACTACATCTGGCCGCATTGCGTCAACGCGATCGCCGCCGACCAGATCACGGGGCTCGGCGCGGAGTGTGTCGGCGAGGAATACGTTCCGTTCGGCAGCAGCGCCGTCGATGCGGCGGTGCGGTCGATCGTGGCGGCCAAGCCCGATGTCGTGCTCAGCAGCGTCGTGGGGGATTCAGCGCTCGCCCTCGCGAGAAAACTCCGGGAGGCGGGCATCCGCCCCGACCAGACTCCCGTCGTGACATTCGCGATCGCCGAAGACGAACTGCGTTCGGCGCCCCGCGACGATTTCGCCGGCCACTATGCCGCCTGGAACTATTTCCAGAGCATCGACCGACCGGAGAACCAGGCGTTTGTCCGCGGTTTCAAGGCTCGGTATGGCAGCGAGCGCACGACGTCCGATGTCATCGCGGCCGCCTTCACGGGCGTGAGGCTCTGGGCGCAGGCCGTGGAGGAGGCCGGCACCACCGACGTGCGCCAGGTGCGCAACGCCCTCCGGCAACAGAGCCTCGACGCGCCGGAGGGCATCATCGCCGTCGATGCCGCCACGCAGCACACCTGGCGGCCGGCGTCGATCGGCAGGATCCGGCCGGATGGCCAGTTCGACATCGTCTGGTCGAGCCGGACGGCCGTGCGGCCCGTGCCCTTCCCCATCTCGCGCTCGCGCGAGGAGTGGGAGCGATTCGTCAAAGATCTGCACGATGCGTGGGGAGGCCAGTGGAGCAACGCCTCAGGAACGCCGACACCCGCCAGGAGCACCGCCCGCCCGCAGGAGCGGCGTTGACACCGACATGACAAGCGAAACTCCCTTCGGTGAAGCCGCGATGCAGCGGTCGATCGCCGGCCGGTTGCTCTTCTGGTTTCTCGTGATCGCGCTCATTCCCTGCGCGATCCTCACCGCGATCACGGCCCGGATCGCCACTCGGGCGCTCGAAAATTCCGTCCGCAGCAACCTCGTGAAGATCGCCGCGGCCAAGGCGGGCGAAATGGAGGCCTATGCGCTCGAGCGCGTCCGCGACGGCACGGCGCTCGCCCGAGGCCCGACGCTCGTCCGCGCCGTCCGACAGCTTTCGGCGGCCGTCGACGAGAAGGCGACCCCCGCGGCACAGGCGGAGGCACTGGCCAAGGCCGGGCCGGAATTCGAGCCGTTTCTCCGCTATGTCTCGATGTCGTTCGATTATTCACAACTCCTGGTGCTCGACCTGGAGGGGCGAGTGCTCTTCTCCCTCGACCAGACGTTCCCCACCGGTTCCACGATCCTGTCGGGGGCCCTTGCCTCGTCCGAACTCGCGGCCGCCTTCGATCGCTCGCGCACGCTGCTGCAGTCGGAGCTTTCTGGTTTCCAGGGTTACAGCAGCTCACCGCAGCCGCTCGCCTTCGTCACGAGCCCCATCTTCGACGCGGGCAAAGTGATCGGCGTGCTGGCGATGGGACTCGGCCCCCAGAAGGTCTGGCAGATGCTTTCCGACCTCACGGGTCTCGGGGAAACCGGCGAGATCGTCACCGGGCAGCGCACGGGAGAGACCGTGACCGTGACGACCCCGCTCCGGCACGCGCCCGACGCCGCCTTCAAGATGCAGATCCCCCTCGGGAGCGACCAGGCCACGGCGGCACAGCGGGCCGCGAGCGGCGAGCGAGGCTACGGCAACGTCCGCGACTACCGCGGCGAAAACGTCGTCTCCGCCTGGTGCTACCTGCCGAGCTTTCGGTGGGGCATGAACGTGAAGCAGGACGCGAAGGAGGCCTTCGCGCTGGTGAACTTCCAGCGGGCCGCGATCATCGGCCTTTCGCTGGCGACGATCCTGGGCGTGACGCTCGCGGCGCTCGTCGTGGCCCGCACGATCTCGAACCCGATCCGCACCGCCGTCGACGTGGCCAAGCAGGTGGCGGGGGGCGACCTGCGGGCCAAGGTGGGAGTGACCTCCGACGACGAGACGGGTGCCCTGCTCGCCGCCATCCAGACGATGACGAACGACCTCCGGGGCCTCATCGGCCGGATCCAGAAATCGTCGGTGGCGCTCATCTCCACGGCCACGGCGATCCAGGCCACGAGCAGCGAGCAGCAGCAGGTGATCGCCGACTACGGCGCCTCGACGAGCCAGGCGGTCGCGGCCGTCAAGCAGATCTCCGTCACGAGCCAGGAATTGGTGCGGACGATGACCGAGGTGAACGACATGGCGGCCCATACCGGCGCCATGGCCGCCGAGGGCCGCGGCAACCTCGCGAACATGGGCACGACGATGCGCCAGCTCGCGGAGAGCACCTCTTCCTTCGGCGCGAAGCTCGGCGTGATCAGCGAACGCGCCGCCAACATCAACCTCGCCGTGACCACGATCACCAAGGTGGCCGATCAGACGAACCTGCTCTCGATCAACGCGGCGATCGAGGCTGAGAAGGCGGGCGAATACGGCCTGGGCTTCCTCGTGGTGGCCCGCGAGATACGCCGCCTCGCCGACCAGACGGCCGTCGCCTCGCTCGACATCGAGCGAATGGTCAAGGAGATGCAATACAGCGTCTCCGCGGGCGTGATGGAGATGGACAAATTCGCCGAGCAGGTCCGCGGCGGCGTCCGCGAGATCGCCGACATTTCCGAGAAACTGGGGGATATCATCAACGCCGTGCAGGGCATCTCCGGCCGCTTCGGGCAGGTCACGGAGGGAATGCGGGCGCAATCGCAGGGGGCGGAGCAGATTCGCGAGGCGATGGTGCGGCTCGCGGAAGGCGCCTCGCGCACGGCATCGTCGCTCAACGAGTTCAACACGGCCACGACCCACCTGCGCGAGGCGGTCGGCGACCTCAAGCAGGAGGTTTCCCGCTTCACCATCTGAAACCGGGCAGCCATGCAAATCCTCACGTTCACCGTGGCCGGCGCGGCCTTCGCCATCCCGTCACGCACCGTGATCGAGGTGCTGCCGCTGGTGCCGGCGCGGCCGCTGCCACTCATGCCTGATTTCGTGCGCGGCATCTTCACCTACCGCGGCCGCCTCGTGCCGCTCGTCGATCTGGGCCGCCGGTTTGCGGCCGGCGATGCGGCGGAGCAGCAGCCCGACCGGCTGAGCACGCGGGTGATCGTCGTGGAGTTTGCGGCGGGGGGCGAGGCTCCGTATCCGGTGCGGCTGGGGCTCGTCGCGGAAAACGTGGTGTCGATCCGCTCCACCGAGGAGGCCGACAGTTCGACGCCAGAGATGTCGCTGGGCCACGCGCCGTTTCTCGGGCAGGTGCTGCGGCTCGGCGGACAGACGGTGCAATTGATCGCCGTGGACCGGCTCCTGCCCCCCGATCTCCTGGCTGGGCTTTGCCCGGCCCCCGGCCGGCCGCTGGATGCCTCCCCCGAGGAGGCGCCCGCCCCATGAAGCGACCGCACCCGATCCATCCGCTGCCGTCGCATCCGCTCGCCGGCGCCGAGGCGATCCTCGAACGCTGGCTCGGCCTCGATCCATCCACGATCGGCTCCGCCGCCATCGAGCGCGCGGTGCGGCAGCGGATGAAGGCGCTCGGCCTCGACGACGCGGCAGTCTTCGCCGACCGTGCCGCCAACGATGCCGCCGAGCGCGACCGACTCGTCGAGGAGGTGATCGTCCCGGAGAGCTGGTTCTTCCGCGATCCGCAGGTGTTTCAATTCGTGCGCCGGTTTGTCGCCACCCTCGCCGCCCTGCCGGGCCGGCAGCCGGTGCGGATCCTGAGCGCCCCATGCGCCGCCGGCGAGGAGCCCTACTCCCTCGCGATGGCCCTCCTCGACGCCGGGCTCGCGCCGGAGCAGTTCTCGATCGACGCGATCGACGTCAGCCATGCGGCGCTCGCCCGCGCCCGGCAGGGCGTCTACTCAGCCAACGCCTTCCGCAATGCCGACCTCTCGTTTCGCGATCGCTGGTTCCGCAGCGATCGGGGCGGATCGTTGCTCGACGAGGCCGTCCGCGGCTGCGTGCACTTCGCCTGGGCCAACCTGCTCGACGACGCATTCGTGGCCGAGAACCTCGGCTCGGGCCGCGGCCCCTACGACGTGATCTTCTGCCGCAATCTCCTCATCTACCTCACGCCAGCCGCCCGGACCCGCGTCGAGCACTCGATCGACCGCCTCCTCCGCCCCGACGGCCTGCTCCTGCTCGGCGCTGCCGAGCCGCCGATCATGAAGGGCGACTGGATCCCCGCCGCCGATACGTCGGTCTTCGCGCTGCGCCGCGGCGTGCGCGAGATCGTTCGCACCGCGGCCCCCGCCACGTCGCCCCGCGTGACGGCCCGCCACACGGCGGCCGCGCGGCCGGCCGCCACGAAAAAACCCGCGCCTGTGACGGCTCCCGAGGCCCCCGCCCCGCTTCCCACCCTCGACGACGTGCTGCGCGAAGCGGGCCAGCTCGCCAACGCCCGGCGGTTCCGCGAGGCGCTCGCGCATTGCGACGAACATCTCAAGCGTCTTGGCCCCGAGCCTTCGCTCTTCTTCCTGATGGGAATGCTTCATCAGTCGGCGGGCGATCTCGACCGCGCGGAAGGCTGCTTCCACAAGACGCTCTATCTCGACGCCGCCCACGAGGAGGCGTTGCTCGCACTGGCGCTGCTGGCCGCGCAGCGTGGTGACACGGCCATGGCCGCCACATACCGCCAGTCGGCAGCGCGGGTGCTCGCGCGGAAGGAGTCGCCATGAGCGGATCGCTGCCGGTGATCGAGGCCCCGATGGAGGAATGCTGGCGCCGGATCGGCGTCGCCGGCGACCGCAGCTGCCCCGAGCTCGAGACGTTCATCCACTGCCGCAATTGTCCGGTGATGGCCGAAGCGGCCCGCACGTTCTTCGACCGCGAGGCGCCCGAGGGCTATCTCGAGACATGGAGCCGCATCCTCGAGCAGCCTGAGGAGACGATCGACCCCGACTCGACGAGCGTGCTCGTCTTCCGGCTCGACCGTGAATGGCTCGCACTGCCTGCGACCGCGCTCATCGAGGTGACGACGCTGCGGCCGCTGCATCGGGTGCCGCACCGCACGGGCGGAGTGCTCGAGGGCCTGGTGAACATCCGCGGGCAGTTGCAGCTCTGCGTCTCCCTGCACGGCCTCCTCGGCCTCGAGGGCAGGCCCACCCTCGTGCCGTCGACAGCGGCCGACTCGCCGCTGACCGCGGCGCGGCTGCTCGTGATCGAACGGTCGGGCGAAGAGGAAACCGAGCGTTGGGTCTTCGGCGTGGACGAGGTGGCGGGCGTGCACCGCGCCATCACGTCGAAGCTGCGGGCCGTGCCCTCGACCGTGAGCCAGTCCGGTACGCGTCATTGCCAAGCCCTCTTCGACTGGCAGGGGCGGGCCGTCGGGGTGCTCGACGAAACGCGGGTGTTCGACGGGTTGCGCGACGCGGTCGGCGGCTGAAGGAAAGGAGGTTTCTCGTGGCGGAAGACCTGAGCGGATTTTCGATGCTCGAGCTGTTTCGGCTCGAGGCCGAGAGCCAGACGGCGATCCTTTCGGCAGGCGTGCTGGCCGTTGAGGAATTCGAACGCTCCCCCGAGACCATCGAGTCGATGATGCGGGCGGCCCATTCGCTCAAGGGCGCGGCGCGGATCGTGGGCCTCGATCCCGCGGTGCGGGTGGCCCATGCGATGGAGGATTGCTTCGTGGCGGCCGGCAAGGGCACGTTTCGCGTGCGGCCGGAGCACGTCGATCTCCTGCTCGCGAGCATCGACTTTCTCTCGTCGATCGCCAAGTCCGACGACGCGATCTCGCCGACGAGCGCCTGGCCCCGCACGGCCGACACGCTCGTCGCCGAACTCAGCGGGCTGTTGACGGCGCCCGGGGCGACGACCGCCGTTACCACACCCGCTGCCGCCCCAGAACCAGCTGCTGCCAGAGAGCCATCCACCCCGGAGCCGGTCGCCACGCCACCGGCTGCTCCCGAGGAAGCCGGTGCCGCCCAGACTCCCGCCCCTGCTCCCTCCGCGGCCCGGGCGCTCGAACAGGCCGATCGCGTCGTCCGCGTGTCCGCCGAGAGCCTGACGCGGCTCGTGGGGCTCGCGGGCGAATCGCTTGTCGAGACACGCCAACTCCGGCCGTTCGTCGATTCGCTGCTCACGCTGCGGGCCGCGCAGGTGGATCTCTGCGACAACATCGCCGCGGCCGAAGAGCGATTCAAATCAGATGACGTCTCGGTGCCGCCGCCCCTGCTCGGCCTCCTGGCCCGCGTGCGCGAGCGGGCCGATGCCTGCCTCGCGAGCCTGATGCAGCAGGTGGAGGATTTCGAGAGCTTCGCGCGGCGCAACGAAGACCTGTCCGGCCGGCTCCACCACGAGGTCATCGTCAGCCGCATGCGGCCGCTGGCCGACGGCATTCGCGGCTTCCCCCGGCTTGTCCGCGACGTCGCCCGCACGCTCGGCAAGCAGGTGCGCTGGGAGGTGCGCGGCGAGCAGACGGGCGTCGATCGCGACATCCTCGACAAGCTCGAGTCGCCGCTTTCGCACCTCATTCGCAACGCCCTCGATCACGGTCTCGAAACCCCGGCCGACCGCGAGGCCGCCGGCAAGCCGTCGGTCGGCACGATCCGGCTCGAGGCCCGTCACCGCGCGGGCATGCTGCACATCACGCTCACCGACGACGGCCGCGGCATCGACGTTGAACGGCTGCGGGCGAAGGCGGTCTCCCGCGGCCTCGTCGCCCGGCAGGTCGCCGACCAGCTCACGGAGCTCGAGCTGCTCGAGTTTCTCTTCCTGCCCGGCTTCTCCACGAAGGAGGAGGTCACCGAGATCTCCGGCCGCGGCGTCGGTCTCGACGTGGTGCAGAGCATGGTCAAGGCGGTGGGAGGCACGGTGCGGGTGGCGACCCAGCCCGGCCGGCAGACGGTGTTCACGCTGCAGCTGCCGATCACGATGTCGGTGATCCGGGCGCTCTTGGTCGACATCGGCGGCGAACCCTACGCCTTCCCCCTCACCCGCATCGACAACATTCTCTTGTGCGCCCACGCCGACGTCCGCACCGTCGAGGGCCGCCAGTATTTCGAGCGCGATGGGGTCTCGATCGGCCTGGTGATGGCCCCGCAGATCCTCGACCTCGGCGGCGAGGCCACCCCGGCCGACCCGATGCCCGTCGTCGTGATCAGCGACCGCGGCCAGCAGTTCGGCATGATCGTCGATGCCTTCCTGGGCGAGCGCGATCTCGAGGTCCGGCCGCTCGATCGCCGGCTTGGCAAGGTGCCCAACATCAGCAGCGCCTCGCTGCTCGAGAACGGCAATCCGGTGCTGATCGTCGACGTGGAGGACCTCGTTCGCTCGATCGACAACGTGCTGATGGGTCGCCGTCTCTCGCGGGTGGAATTCGAGAAGATTTCCGAGCAGGCCCGGCAACGCAAGCGGATCCTCGTCGTCGACGATTCGATCACGGTCCGCGAACTCGAGCGGCAACTGCTGCAATCGCGGGGCTACGCCGTGGACGTCGCGGTGGACGGCATGGACGGCTGGAACGCGATCCGCGGCGCCCACTACGACCTCGTCGTCACCGACGTCGACATGCCGCGAATGGACGGCATCGGCCTGGTCTCGCTCATCAAGAACGACCCGGCCCGCAAGGACATTCCGGTGGTGATCGTTTCCTACAAAGACCGCGAGGAAGACCGCCTCCGCGGCCTCGATGCCGGCGCGAACCGCTATCTCACGAAGAGCTCCTTCCATGACGAGACGTTCGTGCATACGATCACCGACCTGATCGGAGAATAGCGCGGAACGGGCTGGCGCCGTGCAGGAGACTGGCAGATGCGGATCGGAATCGTGAACGACATGCGGGCCGCCTGCGAGGCGCTGCGGCGGGTCGTCGACAGCCTGCCCGACCACGAGATCGCCTGGACGGCCAACGACGGCGTCGAAGCGATCGCGATGGCGAAGCGCGACCGGCCCGACCTCATCCTGATGGACCTGATCATGCCGCACCTCGACGGCGTGCAGGCCACGCGGCAGATCATGGGGTTGGCCCCCTGCGCGATCCTCGTGGTCACGGCCACCGTGAGCGGCAACATCTCGCTCGTCTACGACGCCATGGGCTACGGCGCCCTCGATGCCGTCGACACGCCGATGCTCGGCCCGGCCGGCGAGGTGAGCGGCGCCGGCGCCCTCGTCGAGAAGATCGGCGTGATCGCCAAGCTCGTGGGCGCCACGGGCGAATCGCGGAAGCCGGTGCGGCCGGCCGCCAGCGCCGGCCCTCCACGGCTGCTCGTCGTCGGCGCCTCCACCGGCGGCCCGAAGGCGATCGCCGACCTGCTCCTGCCGCTGCCGCGGGATTGGAACGTCGCCACGGTCATCGTCCAGCACGTCGATGTCGCCTTCTCCCAGGGCCTCGCAAAATGGCTCGGCGACCGGACGGGCCGGCCGGTGCGGGTGGCCGAACACGGGCAGCAACCGCAGGCCGGCGACGTGCTCCTGGCCGGCACCAACGACCACCTCGTGCTCGGCAAGGGCCGCGCGCTCGAATACTCGGTCGAGCCGAAGGAGGTCTTCTTTCGCCCCAGCGTCGACGTTTTCTTCGAGAGCGTCGCCGAACACTGGCCGCAGACGGGAACGGCGCTCTTGCTGACGGGCATGGGGAAGGATGGCGCGAAGGGGCTGCTCAAGCTCCGCACCCGGGGCTGGCACACCATCGCGCAGAACGAGGCGTCGAGTGTGGTCTGGAGCATGCCGAAGGCCGGCATCGACCTCGGGGCCGCATGCGAGGTGCTCGGCGTCGAGCAGATCTCCCGCTCGATCATTCAGCGCATGGCGTAGACCGCTTGCTCAAAGTAGACCGCTTGCTCCGCAAACGGATCAGCACCGTGTCGCGCCGGCTCGCGGCTGCCCACGCCCCGTCGCCGGACGTTCTCTGCGGGCATCCTGCCCTTCGCTCACTCGGAGGTGACTACGCTCCGGCATCCTGCCTGCGCTTGTCACCTACGCCGGCTCCTGGGGCATGGGCAGCCCCGAGCCTCCCGTTCACAGCCTCCAAATCGATGCCCCTGCAATCGAAGCAGCAATTTGATCCGTCCCTCGTTGCGGGAGGCTCGCGGGTCGGCTGAAGCTCGACGAGCGTTAGGAACTTTCGACCTTCTGGGGAATGAATCGCCATAGGTCGTGGAAGGAGAAAGTTTCTCCGCGAAGGAGACTTCTGCCGCCCGCGAGCCGGCGCCCCTGCGCAGACCGCTTGTTCCAGAAGCGGATCTGATTCCGCTTGCGGAGCAAGCGGTCTACTTTTGAAGCGGTCTACTTGGCCTCGATCAATCGCATCACTTCGATCGCGGTCGCTTCGCCGCCGGTGAGTGCGATCACCTGCACGCCCACCGGCAGCCCGGCGCTTCCGCGATCGCATTCGATCGCGGCGCGGACGACCGGATCGCGCGACCGGCCGCGACCGGTCTCTTCGCCGGGCCGCACGGTCGTCACAGGCACCGTGCCCGCCGCGAGGTCGAGGAGGTTGGCCAGCAGGCAGGGCGCGGCGGCCACGATCAATTTCGCGGCGGTGCCGTGCCGCAGCGCGGGCAGGGCCGAAACGGGGCAGACGATCGCGTCGTAGTCGGCGGCGAGCGCCGCCACCCGTGTGGCAATCCTGGCCCGCTCGTGCAGAAGTTGCTCGAAACCGGCGCCGCGGCGTGGGCCTGTCGCCAGCAGCCCCTCGGCCTCGATCTGCCGCCCCGTCGCTCGCACCAGTGCCGCGAGCCACGGCCGCGCTGCCCGCGGCACGCCAGCGAGCCGCAAGAGCCGGGCGACGGGCCAGATCGGCCGCGAGCCGGCGAAGAGTCGGCGCACGTCGGCGCCGCCGTCGGCCGACAGGATGGCCAGATGCAGCCAGGCTGCGTCGCGGGCGATTCCGCCGTCGCACTCACGTGCGACGGCGCCCGCGGCCTGCAGCCGCCCCACGGCCTCGCGCACCGCCCGCCGTACGGCCGGCGACGGGTCGAGCGGCCCCGCATCGTCCCACCAGGCGATCCGCAAAGGGCCGCCGCGTTCTGAAGGCGAGGTCTCCACGCCGACGGCCCCGAGCGCCCGGGAGAGATCGTCTACCGAACGGGCGAGGAAGCCCGCCCGCGGCCGCACGACCTTCAGGTGCGGCATGGTATCGAAGGCGCCCCCTTCGCCAAGCACGGTCGATCGCGGCATGATGCCGGCGATGCCGCAGGCGTGGGCGGGCTGGCGAATGCTGCCGGCCAGATCGTTGCCGAGGGAGAGCGGCACGACCCCCGCCGCCACGACCGCTGCCGCGCCGCCGCTCGAACCGCCAGGCCCGCGATCCGCGGCATGCGGATGATTCGTCCGGCCCCAGACGGGATTGTCGGTCTCGTGGAGATACATCGCCTGCGGCACGTTGTCTTTTCCCACGACCACGGCGCCCGCCGCCTGCAACCGCTCGACGAGCCAGGCAGTGGCCTCGTCGCGGGCTTGTCGGCGCGACTCGATGCCGAGCGTCGTCACGAGTCCGCGAACGGGAAAACACTCCTTCACGGTCAGCGGCACCCCCGCGAGCGGCCCTGCACACCCCGGGGCGATCCGGGACGCCTCGGCGGCCGCCTCGTCGTGCCGCGGCTGCACGAGCGCGTTGAGCCGCGCATGGGTCGATTGCCAACTGGCGACGTGGGCGGCCAGCGCGTCGCTGGCACGCAGGCTCCCCGCGGCGACGGCCTCGGCGATCTCCGCGACCGATCCGCTCGCGTCAGCCACTCAGAAGAGATCCTCCGCCGCCGCGGCCTGTGCCACGCGGCGGCAGTCAGCCGCCCAGAGCGCGTCGCCGTCGAAGAGCACGCCGGTGACGAGCACCTGGTCGCCCGCCGCGGCCGAGGGCTCACGCCGCGAGATGATCGCGACCGTCTTCGGCTCCTTTCCGGCGACCGTGATCGACGACGACCAATACGGTCCCACCTGCCGCGCGCCGTTGAATGTGGCCACGAGCACGGCGCCATCCACGGGCCGCTTCTTCGACGACAGCCACATGCCGCTGAGCCGGCCAAGATCGCCGACCACTGCGTCGCTGGCCATGAGTTTCGCGATCACCGCCTCCATCTGCTCGGGGGCCTTCTCCAGCGGCCTTGCCGAATCGGCTGCCGCGTTCTCGAGAAAGACCATCTGCTCGGCCACGGCGGCGAGATTCTTGTACCAGCCGACGAGCAGCTTCTTGCGGGCTGGAGCCTCGGGATCGTCGATGGCGGACAGTTCGTCGAATGAAGCCTCGGCCTTCGCAATCGCCGCCTCGAGCGCCGAGTAATCGAGCGGCTCGGGCTCCGGCACGGCGGGCGCCGCCGGCTTATTCGCAGGCTCCTCGGTGAAGAGATCGTCTGCCGGCGCGGCCGGCTGTCCTGCTGGTTCGGCCGGCGAAGCGGCTGTGGCGACGGCTTCGTCGGCTGGCGTCGCAGCGTCCGACTCTTCGACGGGTGGCTCTGCCTCGGTCGCCATGGGGGCCTCGACCGCTTCGGCTGCCTTGGGAAGCGAGTCCAGCGAGGCGGCCTGATCGAGCTTCGGGAGGCCTGCGCCCGAGGGCTTCCTGAAGCCGGGCTGAAGCTTCTCCGGCAACAGAAACGCCACTTCCTGCGGCACCATCTTCGTGAACTTGAACGGATCCTTCTGGAAGCCCCAGATGAGGATCGCATAGGTGATCGGCAGCGCCATCAGGCCGCCGAGCACGATGCCGATCATCTGGCCGATGCCTCCGCCGCTCGACTTGGCCGGTTTGGCGGCTTTCTGCTTCTTTGCGGCGACCGGCGCGGCCGCCACGGCTTCGCCCAAGACTTCTGCGCCAGCCAGCGCGAGCCCGCCGCCAACGGCCGCAGCCGCCTCATCCATGCCGAAGCCTGCGTCGCTGAACTCGGTCTGGCCGTCTTCGGCAATACCGAAGGCGGGGGCCTCTTCGGACTGCTCCTCATCGGCCTCGACGTCACCGAAACTGAATGCCTCCTCGGCTGGCTCGTCTGCGGAATCCGCGGCGGAAGGTTCGCTGTCGAGCTCGGGCATGCCGACGAGGGACGTCCCGCCGGCATCGGCCCAATCGTCGATCGGAATCACGTCGCTCGGCGACATGACGCCTGAGTTGCCGGTGCCGATTTGAATCGCCGACGTCACGATGGCCGATTCGCCCGCCTCGCGATCCTGCCCAAGCTCATCGCCGTGGTCGTGGAGATCGCCGGCCGGAAAAACGGCCAAGGGTGTCTCGGCGCCGGCGTCGGCAGCCGGTTCCTCGGTGAGCCACTCATCCACGAGCCCGGCCTCGTCTGCAGCATCCACGTCGCCGCTGCTGGCCAGATCTGCAAACCCGGAGCCCGCGTCTTCGAGGGACGGCAGATCGGCGTCGAGAGCAGGCATTTCGTCTTCGGCGAACGGGAAATCCTCCCCTCCGCTTCCGGTACTGGCGGGAAGCGATTCCTCGACGAATTCCTCGAATACCCCCGCGATGTTTTCCGGAGCGGCGTCGCCGGCTGCGTCGAGCACGGGTGCCTCGAAGACACCGGGAAACCCGTCGTCAGCGGAGGGTTCGGGGGCACCGGCATCCTCGTCGAGGGAAAAAGAAAAATCCCCCTGCGGCTCGGAGGTATCTCCGGCGTCGATTCCAGCCCATGGATCGTTTGCGTCGTTGTCCTTGTCGTCCACCATGCGTCCCTCCCGAAGGATCTGCTCTCGACGGCCTGTGCGGCCAACCCTGTTGTGTGCGCCACGTCCGATCCGGTCCGGGGAATCCGGTCCCGCAAGAAAGTGTACCATCGCCTTTCCGGCAGGGGCCAACGGCCCCGCAGACCGCGCCCCGCGGACAATCAGGCAAAACCGTGGGCGGCCCCATAGCGGCTGCGAAGGCTGTCGAGGAGCCATTTCTCCGCGGGCGGGCTGCCGGAGGCCTCCTGAACGAGGGCGTCGGATTCGAGCATCCGGCCGCGGCGATGGACATGCTCCCGCATCCAGCCAAGGAGGCCCGCAAACCGCCCTGCCGCCATCTCCGCATCGAGATCGGGGAGGGCCCGATCGGCGGCCGCCATCAGCTGTGCGGCGTGCATATTGCCGAGCGTGTAGGTCGGAAAATAGCCGATCAGCCCGGCGCTCCAGTGGATGTCCTGCAAGACTCCCTCCGCGGCCGACGGCGGACGAATCCCGAAATCCTTCGCGAAGCGATCGTCCCACGCCTCGGGGAGATCCGCCACGGAGAGCGTTCCCTGGACCACGGCCCGCTCGAGATCGAACCGCATCATCACGTGCAGGTTGTAGGTGACCTCGTCGGCCTCGACGCGAATGAACGACGGCGCCACCGTCATGAGCGACCGCTGCACGTCGTCCGCCGTGGCGCCGGCGAGCGTCTCCGGAAAGGAACGCCGCGCCAACGGAAAGCACCAGCGCCAGAACGCAGCCGATCGGCCCACCATGTTTTCCCAGAGCCGGGACTGCGATTCATGGATGCCGAGCGACGCCGCTTCACCGGGCGGGAGCCCATACCACTCGCGCGGCAGGCCCTGCTCGTAGAGACCATGCCCCGCCTCGTGCAAGACGCCGAAGAGCGCCGTCGGGAGGAAGTGCTCGTCCCAGCGGGTCGTGATCCGACAGTCGTTCGGGCCCATCGTGGAGCAGAAGGGATGATCGGTGGTGTCGATCCGCCCGCGGCCAAAGTCGAAGCCGATCTGCGCGGCCACCTGCTGCACGAACGCCTTCTGCGCATCGACGGGATAGCGTCGCTTCAGCAGCGCGTCGTCGGGCCGCTGCCGGGCGCCGACGCAGGCGTCGACGAGCTGCACGATGCCGCCCCGCAGCCGGTCGAACCGCTCCGCCACGGCCGGCCAGCGGGCCCCGGGCTCGTAATCGTCCATGAGCGCGTCGTAGGGATCGCGATCCGGCAACTGGCAGGCGGCTTGTTCGCGCTTCAGCGCGAACACCCGCTCGAGCCACGGCGCGAGCTGCGGCCACGAGGATTCCGCGCGGGCCGCCGTCCAGGCCTGCTGCGCCTCGACGCAGGTCTTCGCCATCTCCTTCACGAGTCGGGCCGGCAGCCGGGCCTGCTTGTCGTAGTCGTGTTTCAGGAGCCGGATCGTCGCGGCCACATGGGGCTCGCCGCCGCGGGCGAGCGGTCCGTCGGCGAGCTTCGCCAGCCGCTCACCCTGCCGCGGGCTCGTCCGCTGCTGGTGAACGAGCGTGGCCAGCGCCGCCATCTGCTCGGCTCGGTAGCCCCCCGCCTCCGGTGGCATGAGCGTGCGCTCATCCCAGCCGAGCAGCGATTCGACCGACGCGAGCACCGCCGCCTGCCGCACATGGTCGCAGGCCGCGGCAAACAAGCCCTCGGGGGTGTTTTCATCGGGGGCCGTGGCCGGGGCAAAGCTCATCATGCGGGAGAGTATGCTGGACCGGCCCCGGAGACGCCAGCATGCTCGATGCACTCGTGATCGCCCCCCATCCAGACGACGCCGAACTCGGCATGGGGGGCACGATCGCGCTGATGCTGGCGAAGGGGCTGAAGGTGGGCGTTCTTGACCTCACCGACGGCGAGCCCACGCCCCTCGGATCGCCCGAGATCCGGGCCCGTGAGACGGCGGCCGCGACGGAGATCCTCGGCATTCCCTGGCGGGAGAACCTCGGCCTGCCCAATCGGCGGCTGCGGGCCACGCTCGCAGCGCGCGGCACACTTGCCGGCGTGATCCGCCGCACCCGTCCCCGCTGGCTCTTCGCGCCGCACTGGGTCGATGCCCACCCCGACCACACCGCCGCCACGCGTCTCGTCGAGGCCGCGCGATTCTGGGCGAAACTCACGAAGTGCGAGCTTCCCGGCGCCCCGTGGCACCCGGAGCGGATCTACCATTACGCCTGCGTGCACCTGAAGGTCGTGCTGAAGCCCGCCTTCGTGGTCGACATCTCCCCCACCTGGGACCTGAAGCGACGAAGCCTCGCCTGCTACGCCAGCCAGTTTCCCCAGACCGCGCCGCAGCCGACGGTGCTCGAACGCGTGGAAGCCTCGGCAAATTGGTGGGGCGCCATGATCGGCACAACCCACGGTGAGCCGTTCACCGCGCGAGAGCCGATCGGCCTTCGGGGGTTTGCGGACCTCTTCTGATCCGCCTGCTTCACCCAATCCCCGGCCCGCTTCCCCCGTTCCCCGCTGGAAAGCCCCGTGCCCGGCGCATGGCTGGCCCGGTCGCGGCGACTTGGGGGGGCAGCGCGTGGAAGTCTGCTGCCGCGGCGGCTCGCCGGCCGATACCTCCCCCTGCGGCACCCGTGCGGACCACGCCGCCCGTCCGGTCCGAGACTTCCAGGAATCCAAGCTTCAATGGCTTCCCGCGACATCAACGTCATCGCGCTCGTGAAGGGCGGAGAGCGCTACGTATTCCTC